>Ga0157364_1000294_pt1 | contig 30307 bp, 17 predicted proteins | sample AttsexASBM2_FD_111476 | JGI IMG/M metagenome (GOLD analysis project Ga0157364, IMG submission 111476) | Fungus gardens microbial communities from leaf cutter ant in Ribeirão Preto, State of São Paulo, Brazil - Atta sexdens ASBM2 | ecosystem: Host-associated > Fungi > Mycelium > Unclassified ... | reverse complement strand
GCTCGTTATTCTATAAAACAAGAAAAAAACAAAACACAAAGAATCATATGTGTTTTTTATATATTGTAATATTGTATATTTTAGAGAAAGACACTTTTATATATATATATATATATATATATATATATATATATATATATATATATATACACTTTAATTTTTGATATAATCTGAGTCTCTAAATTCGACTTTACATCAGGTCATTTTCAATGTTAAAACTACCGTCTACATTAAAACAATGATGAATTTAAATTATTATTTTACATAGCAATACATCATCACGATTTTATGGACAAGTTGTATCTGTAAGCGGTTAGGAAGAGATCCAATAATTGTACGTCATGGCAAATTGTCATTGCTAACTAATACCGTATAATAAGATGATATTCATTCCTGAAATGACAACATGGATAGGTGTAAGACAAGACCTGTAACTTCTTGCTTTCATATCAAGATTTTCGGATTGTATACGTTGTTGCTTCAGAATTGAGGTTTTTATATTGCAAAGCGCTAGACTATCCTGGAATTTTTAATATTTCATTGTTTTAATGTAGACGGTAGTTTTAACATTGAAAATGATCTGATGTAAGGTCGAAACGTCTGTATTTTGATTAGTTAAATATAATAATGTTTTGCAAGTTGTAATAATAGCGAAGAACATCTTGCTTGTGCTCTCAGCCTTTTAACGGATTATATGAATTTATTTAATTGAGCATTGAATTATTTTTTATTTAATTTTTGAGTTCATAGAAACGTAATTCTTCAACATGAAAATAAGTACTTGGCAGGAAGTGCTATCGCATCTCTTGATGCGATATTCTTCTGTATAACATTAAAAGTGACTGAAAATATTGCGTCAATTTAACACCGTGTCATTTTTAGATTTGCAGTCACGTCTTTAATAAATTCAGCGTATGTCACGTTTCTCCGCGAGTGATTCTAAAATCTCCTCGATCTTCCGATTTGCGATCTCGTTATTCTTCTTCCCGCGGCAGGTGTCGGCTGTCGCGTGTCGCAAACGCGGTGCACTGCAAGCAAATACTTTACGACATACATGATGACATCGAGATCGTGCATCGATCCTTCGCGCCGAGACGGCATCCCGTATGTGCTTGCAAGTTGTCCGCTTCTCGAGATCTCTCGTTGTCAGTGCAGTGCTAACTCCGCTCGCGCAAATCGCAATGAAGGTTCTCCCCGACTCGCAACGGAGTTCCGCAATCCATTTTTAACTGTTAAACAGCCGAGTCTAACGGGCAATGTGCTTCTAACGAGCTGAATCACTAAAGATTAAACATTCTTTATGCGCCACAATGATATGTAACTTTCGTTGCTCGTACGGGAGAGTAATATAAATTTTGCTCGACCCGCTAACAAAGTTGAATCTGCAAGACTCGACCGCGTAGCTTCAGAACTTGCCGTAATTAGAAAATATTACTCGAATTATTTTCTATACAGAGCGTATTTACGAGTCAATCATTTTCGAGTCAAATATGCTGTTAAATTTGTAACGACAAATTATACCTAATTTGAGTTATTTTTAATCATTTCTATTGTAAGTTATCTCTGCTCCTATCTACGCAATATATTGTTAATTTGACTTATAAAACGATGGAGTGAAACAATTTAACTTAAAAAAAATATTAAATTAAGTTAATATTTACTAACAAGGAAACCCTATGAAAGTTATCATTCAGTTCCGATTTTGATGAATTTTGAATATATTATTTTCTAGATAAATATAAGAGATGTTGCTCTTAAAAAAATATTGGACTCATAAAAAGATATGTGTCCCTTATTTTTTTTCTAGAAAACAATATACTCAAAACTCATCAAAATCGGAGAAGGACACTTGGATTTCCTTGTAAATATACACGTTAATGTGACGTTGTTTATTTTGAGATTTACATTTTGACATATATAAAAGTTAAAAGTAACAAAATTATTTAACTCAAAGGATTGGGTTATTCCTTAGTTCCTTTGATATCTAACGATGTATAACGTCGACCTCGTTGCCTTCTGATGATGAAGGTTCTTTTGAAAAATCCTTCTGACGGGCTCCTTCTCCTTCAATTTTTTCCATGTAAAAAAGATCTCTATAAATTCTCCGGCAAACTTCGTTCTCGTTTTTGAACTTGATTCCCAGTTTGGAAGATGAAAGATCCGCGCGCAGCGTTTTCTTGCTTTCTTTTCTGAATGTGCCAACATTTCGCGCGTGCGACGCGATGTCTCGCCTGGTCTCGTCCTGGTCCCCTCGCGCTACAATAGCAGGGGAGGCATTATGAACCGAGGAACACTTTAGAGAGACGCCGCTTGCACAATACGTGCCTGTTATGCCGCGCACGCGGTTGCTGAAATCCGGTAGGATTTTATTTCCTGCGACTCTTTTGTCTCTCTAACGAGATTTTGCGAGAGATTTGGCACCCGACCGCCTCCGCCGACCTAAGAGTCTGTGAACTCGATCGTACAGAACCGAATTACACGGGCCGTTCGCTTGGTATTCCACTCGTCGACTCTTCCTCATCAGATATTTTCTTCCTCCTCCTACTTACCTTTACCTTCTTATTCTTTTTCTTTCTTTTCCAGCCGCCGAGAACTTCACGATCTGGAACGTGCCGCGGTCTTTACGCACGTACACGCATTTTCGTAATTATGAACCTGCTCGTCCGGAAGGCGCGAGTCTCTCTTTGTGCGCGGAATTTCTGCTTCGTAGACGTTACGCGAAAACCTGCATTTCTCACTTTTATATTGTATTTGAATATTTTGACGTCTCTGTGCATCTTTACATTTTTATATCTCTCTTTCAAGTCGTCATATTTCTACATATATCATATATAATAATTTTAATATGTCGATATGGTATAATCATTTTGGCATAATAATCTCAGCGATATCAATTAAAATGAATGTTTCTCTTTGATGTTCAAATACAATGTTAAAATGTTAAATTCATAACAATTAAATATTATACCCAATTTTTGAATTATTTTTAATCATTTCTATACATCGTCACTGCTTCTATTTAATATGTTGTTAAAACTAAAATAATGGAATTAAACAATTTACTTAAGAAAATGTATGAAATATGAGAGATTTAAATTTAATTTGTTGAATGCATACGTAAATATGAATGTTGTTTACTTTAAGCAACAACAGAAATGAATTAATTTACTATGACATATGTATTATATAAGAAATTAAAAATAACAAAATATTATTTAACTTAAAGAATTGGGTTCCTAATATTCTTTTGATATCTAACAGCGTAATGTTGAAACGTGTATTTATGTATAATTAATTACGGTGATCCGTTAATATTATTCATCTCATTTATGATACTCTTTGTTTTATCTCCTGTTCTTTCTCCGTCAGTAACGCGCGGAGGCGTTTACGCAACTTTGGACGTGACTCGTCACGCATTCACGTACGCGTAATTACTCGTCGCTATATATAAGACGTTGCAAGGAAGTTCGCTAACTTACAACACGGCGTTTCTAACCACCCAAACAGTGGCTCGTTAAAAATACAATATGGCTTGAGTAATATGTGTAAGAATCTCAACATCGTAAAATTATAATTGATAAATGACTTACGCCTCAAACGTGTAGAAAGCTGATATTTAATCATGTTTATATGGGAAGAATTATTTTGCTGAAAGATTAAAAAATTTATCTAGATAAAAATGTGAAATCAATTTTGCCGGATCATTAAAATAATTATGTAGGATGCTCAAGCATAATGCTACAAGAAATTTTGATGTCGAGCAATCAGCTTGATCATCCTACATAATTATTTGGATATTACGGTCTAACAAAATTATTTTTAGATCTTTATTTAACTTAATTTTTAAATATTTTAGCGAAACCGTTCTTTTCATGTAGGTACAATTAAATTATGAAATTAAAAAATATCTATTTATATTATCTATTTATATGTAAAAGGCAGAAGTCATAATTAGAACCGAGACGGCAAGAATTAATAATTCATTAGCTTAACGTGAATCGTAGAAAATCATTAGAGCGGGAATAAAATAATACGCTTTCATCGTCTTATTGAAAACCTTATCTGAATATCAATATTATCTATGAGGTATGAATATTTTACGTTAATTAGCTTCCTATTTCATCGTCGACTATTTTACTTCGCGATTCCCTGGTCGTCTCTTTTAAACAATAGTGCGCGAACTGTACGTGGCCTCAATGCTCCATCGGGACTATCTCGATATTGCGACGTATACGCGAGTCGCGTTTGTTCTTTCTCCGATTTCGAAATCACAGATTGCGTAGAGATGATGAATTTTTGTTATAAAAAATAATACAAATCTGCGTAATACTTTTTTATTTGTATCACGAATATTGAATATTGGAGAAATATTTGCATATCTCTTTAACATCACATTTAGCATATAAAACTATACATAAGAGCACTTTTCTTTTTTATTACGTAATATTCTATATTTGCTATTACACATACATAGTCATAAATATACGTATATATTGCTAAATTTTAAAGGAGAGATCTCTTAATACGCTTATTATGATAAAACGACGAAGAGATGGCTTGTCCAATAGGATTCAATTTGATTTTCAATTCTATTTACATTACGCAAAAGCGGCGGAATGTTAAATATCGGTTAAGTCATCCGAGATATATTGCGGGCCGTGAATCTTACAAAGTCCTGTCTGTCCTGCACGACACGCGTGCGTCCTGTCGCCGTTCTCACGCCGCAGAAACGAATCCGATCGAGTCGCGAGCGAGTCGTGACCGCCGATCCCAAGTCGTCCCAATTTGGAAAAGCGGAGCTGTCAGAATAAACGCGCTTCTCGAAGTGTACTAATGGGATGATCAGCTGAGAATCGTTTATTTCAGCATTCGTTTGTCGATGGGTGGCTCGGCTGTAAAATAAAAGTCGTAGCCGTGCGAAAGTCGATGGTGATGGAAAAACGATGACGCGAGTTCCTCTCACGCGGTTAACAACGGATACAACGTGATTGGTGTGTCCTCTCTCTCTCTCTCTCTCTCTCTCTCTCTCTCTCTCTCTCTGTACGAACTTGTCCGCGTAAATGTTGTCCCGCTGGGTCAACAGCTGGACGGGGGCTAATCGATATCTATTCTGATCCCGAACGAAAAGACACGTGAGCCAGGTATTTAGCGGCACGCGATTCCGATCCGACAAAAAAATGAAGAGAGATAAAAATGAAAAATATAATACGAAACGAGATACAGGAAAATTGTATATTTTTCAACAAGTCATACACTGTCAAATTATATTTAATTTGAGTTATTTTTAACCATTTCTATAGGTCGCCACTACGATCACTCAGACAGACTTAATTTACCTAAAACAATAAAGCTTAATAATTTAACTCATGGAATGTATTGAATTTGACTCAAATTATTTACTAAGTGTATACTATTTAATATGGACGCTGTTTACTTTGAAATTGAACAATTCAACCACAAAATGGATTAATTTACATTGACACAAAGAAATTAAAAATAACAAAATGTTATCTAACTTAATGTTATCTAACTTAAAAAATTATATTATCATTACTCCTTTGATATTTAACAGTATATTACACGCCGAGGCGAAGGGGAGAACAATTTCATTCAGCTTCGAAACCATCGTTCTGTTAATTCTGTTCTCGTTAATTGCTAGATTCTAGGAACCTGATCAATTTCCTTGATCATTTGTTAATTCAGTTACCAATTATCATTTCATCTTGAAGTTACAGCATAATCTAATTATCATTAATTTGGAAACGGAATGAATAAATTTCTCAGGACATAATAGGTATTTTATATTGCGCGCACGATTATTCTTCATAAAACAATACAACCTTTACAGAAGACCCTGAAGAGCCTAAAAGAGAAAACCTGTCTCTTCGTTCATTAATTCATTCGTCAATTTTCCTGTCGCTCGTAATCACGCGACGTATCTGGCGATGCCATCAAATGAATTGAACGAATGACACGACGTTCCAGCCTGATGTCAGAAACAGTCTTAATTTAACGTTCGATCGTTCGCAGGCAATGACGCCTGCCACGTAATGCGAAGGGCGTCATAAACTAAGGGTAGAATATCAATCCCCTGCGAATTTTCATATTCATCAGTTTCAATTGCTTGTGAACTTATTTTTACAGCGTTAAACAATCTCGTGAAATTCTACAATCATTATGAAAATATTTTCTATGTAATTCATTTTACGTAACAAATATTATCATACACATTTATAACATTTCGCAAAGCGAAACATTGTAAGAGTTGTAATAAAACTTGTTGCACGATAATTTCATATGATTTACAAAACAATGAAAAATAATTTTGTGCTTAGTTGTCTCTTAGTTATTTCTAAAGTTGTTTTCCGAGATTTTACAGTTGATAGAATATAGAGAAGTCTGCTTTAGCTTGAGAGATGGCAGAGGTATAATAATAGATGATGTTACTTGTTCATCGTCAAACTTCTAGAAACTCCTAGAAACTCCTCAGCTTTACAGTTTCAACATCGGAAACTTCAGTGGACGTTCACAGAGCAACACTCAGAGAGGAAATTCGTTTATGTCTTCTTAAGAATTATTAAAAAGATTTGTCTTGCTGATTATAATCAATGAATTTATTACTTGCAATTGCAATTTATGAAATCACTAAACTCTCATGAATAATTATATTATTAATAACAACACATAAAAAAATTAAAAAGTAAAGTAAAAAAAAAATTAAAATATTAAAGAGTAAAATTAAAAATTGAAGAAATTTTCTGCACTTTATCAAGCATTTTTTGTATACGTATTCATCAAGTATACCAATGCAACAACTCCCCTTAACATTTAATCAAAGCTTTTTGATGAATTTTCAATTAATCTACCTACAATAAATTTTAAATAATCCAAATTTTTAATAAAACTCGAATTAATTCACCTACAACAAATTTTAAATTAATTCTAAAAACAATTTATTCCAACGTTGGAGTATTCCATTCTGGAAGACTTGGATAAAAAAAGAGAAAAAATATAAATGGAACTAGAAAATATTGTACTCTCATAAAAGTAATCAGAGCAATTCAGTATTATATGTAAGCGATAGTAAAGAAGAATATTGAGTTTTCGATAGCGTATCAAATAACACGTGCTCGTTTTTGCTCGCAACCGATATAAAAATACCTCTGACCTTATCAGCGATGATTAAAATTGATCGGTTTACGCAGGAGTGGAGCGACTACGGCAGCACGAACCTGTTACGCAGCTTCAGTCACCCGACTTTTGACCTCTTGCATTCCCCTTCGAACATTAATGATTCTCAACTCGCTCGTGCGCAGTTACCTGGCTGCCATTGACTTCGTGTCCTTTCAATGTTTCTCGCCGACAGGAAAAACAACAATAATCTCCAATATGGTTAGCATTAACTTTGTGTGTTTTTCAACATTCTTCTATAATATAAAAATGGGAGGAAAATTGTCAGTTTAATTTAATTTTACGATGATCCTAATATCGTTCGTCGATAAGGACAAAAAAAGAACTTCAATTACATAGATACATAAAAACTTTAATGTTTAATCTGGAGATTAGATTATAGTATTCTTACGTATTTCAACGATGTGAGATCGAATTCGGTGTCCAAATTGTTTCATCACGTCATCAGTTTTTTTATCGATGGAAAACAACTTGATATTCCCGTATTTTTAAAGTGTGTGTTAACACACACACACACACACACACACACACACACACACACACATTTATGATCTGGTTTTTAATATGCAAACTATAGAAATGAGAAAGTAAAATGCTTCAATATGCAAACTTCTAAAGTTAATATGCAAGCTGGTAGTTTAAAAATATTTAATATTCGAGCTGTTTTCCGTTTAATAAAAATTATATTATATGTATAATGAATTGCAATTTGGACATCGAATTCGGTTTTAGCATCAAAATATATAAAAATATCATGGTCTAATTTCTAAATCAAAAAAATTATTTGTATGCCCGTGTTATTATTTCGACGTGTTCACCAGTTTTATTGATTCAAATGAAAAGAAAAGAGCAGCGTCTCGTGAGATTTTAATGCTGCATTTAATATCAAGTATTAGATTTAATGATACCGTAAGTTACTATAATTACTATTAATCTATTACACAATGAAAAAAATTTGCGAGGAAATTTATTTCATAAGTTACAGTTTCGCAAAGAATAAACGAATGCGAACAAAGTCTAACGTGATTTGATCGATTTTGCGATCCAATAATCAGCGACGAACGAATGTTGACTGATGCGTAACGCAGCGTAACAGCATCGAAACTCCGCCCGCGGCCATTATCTTAGTTGATACTCCGGCGTGACATTCACCATGATGCCGAAACGCGCTGGAGCGCATCAAATGCCAGCAAACGATCGTAATTTCTCTGAGCCTGGCGATGAACGAAGACGAAAGGAAGAAGAGCACGGGTGGCGATGTCTCCTGGAAAACTGAGCGCGCCACACTCACGGTCGAGCCGGCACTCGAAGCAGGGTCTCGCAATTTCACCTTTACCCTTACCCTTACTGCGACCAGGTGATGGCAACGGGAAGACACGCGAGAGGGTTGACGATCCGCCGATTGAAGAGCCACTGGCTGGGGGGGAGTGGGCACGTTCGAGAACCCCTTCGTTGCGGGGTGGCTGGTAGGCTAGCAGGCAGGCAGGCAGCCCACAGTTACCTCGCACACAGGTGAGGCCGGTATCGACCTGACGCTAGAAATACCGCGCAGCATCGACCGTTGTCGTTATACCTGGTCTCGCTCTCCCCCGCCCGCACCCTCTTCCGTGTCGCTCTTCTCCGCCGTCCACCCCCGGAGGATGCGACGGAGGGTGCCATGTAGTCGATGGTGGAAGGTTTGGGGGCTGACGCACGGCCTCACCACCGCCAATCCCTGGGTCCTGGCGGTCGCGGCTGCGCCCTGCCGCGCCTTCCGCGGCGAAACCGCCACCGTCGCCGTCGTCACGACGGTGAGAGAGGGCGCCGCGGCGATCCGGTGGCGGGGAGGACTCCGAGGGCAGACGTTCCAAAGCCACCCCGACGGAGAGACACGCCGAGACGCCCCTGCCATTGGGAGCCCTTCGGTCTTAGTAAGTATTCCGGCCGATTTCGTTTCCTGCTCCTGTCTGTGTTCCTCGTGCTGTCCTTCTTCGCTTAGCACGTCTCTTCGTCCTTGTCTTTCTCATAAAGAGATGTGCGTGTGTGTTCCCGCGGTGAAATTTCTCCCTGGGTGCTTCGATGCGCGACTCGCTGGGATCATTTGACAGGAATCGGTAGCTTCCGGCACGATTCAGACATGACTCCTATGTATTTATCAATGCTTTTTCCTCCTTTTCCTCCTTTTTGATATTTGTTGATCCTTTCAAGAATTATTCTCGTCTCCTGAAACTTCGTCGATCAGTTCGGGAAGATTCATGTTAAAACAACGATAATTTTTAAACGATTTTCCGATTTTCTCAATTATTTCTTATTAATATTCAATTTTGTAAATTTAGTTTATTCAGTATTAAAATTCTATTTTCATAAAGCAATAATTTTTTTGAGCAAGAATTTTTAACAAATGTATTTTATGTTTTTTCTGTAACTTCTTTACAATGCACAATATTCTTTCACGATTTATTTTTACGTTTCTTTCTGACTTGCTTAAATGTTACTTGAAACAGTGGTTAGAGTCTATATATATATATATATATATATATATATATATATAGGGGTCTAAAATAACATTCATTAATAGAGTGCTATTTTTGATAAAAAATTAAGTCGAAAAGTCTACCATTTTGCAATTTTTGCAATAATTAACAAAATATTAATTTCTACAAATTATCGAATAAAATCGATGTATAAGACAATTTTAAGATATCTTTCAGTGTTCTTTGTGAAATATTTTGATGATTCTTAAAGAACTCTTAAAGTTGTTTTTATACGTTGATTTTAGGCATTTTGCTCACGGTAACTAAAAAGTGACTAAAAAAAAAGTATTGCGGAAATTGTAAAATGATAGAAGACTTTTCGACTTAGTTTTTTATTAAGAATAATCTTGTATAATTAGTGGGCGTTATTTCAAATACATCCTATATATATATATATATATATGTTAGGTGTAGTAAAAAGAAATCCATTATTTTTCCATTCAATTTCATGCAAAAATAATGGACTAATATATATATATATATTACAAATAATATCACATTCTCCATATAATTGTTTATTCTCCAATTTTGTATCAATATTTTAGCCATAAATCTGTCTCTATTCTTTACAATGAAACTGTTACAATTTGTTAAATTTTTAGTATGATATAAATTTCATTCAAAAATCTAGAATATAAGTTAAATAGTACTATTGATATTTCTGTTTTCTATTTATAATTTTTAGATAAAAATATCTATATACTTTAATTCAACATTTTTTATGAAATATTTCAGATATTAATATTGCGATCCGATATTTTAGATCAAGATTCAGAGATTCGATTTTTCACATTTTTATTTTATTAATAATCATTATGATTAATAATCATTTAATAAAAATAACATTTATTATCAGGAAGTGATAAAAATTACAAAATTAGGAATTGAAATTTTATAAATCGATATATGCTGTTTTCATAAGCCAGTTATGTCAAATTCCTCAAGTACAGCTCGCTGTAATGTTATGTAACGCGGTCCAATCGTCGAAGAAAATCTCTATGTTTTAGTTGAAATTTGCAATCACACAAGCGACGCAGGTAGGGGGATTATCTGCCGCAACCCCTTGCAAACAATGGCGCACGAAATAACACATGGCTGCCAAATAACTATATTGCGATGCGGCGAGGGGGAGCAAAAATTACCTTGGGAAGTTACGCACGTGTGTAATGCCCGGTCTTCCTCAAATGTACATGGTATGGGACGTTATAGATAGATGCACAAACGCTAAATTTAAATCCGCCCATTGGTAACGCGTACATAAGATAATAGAAAGGTTAGTAAAAATTGTGTCGATAGTATATATACGATAGAATATGTAGAGTACGGACGCGTTGTACGATGTAATGCCTCACGCGCGATTGCGGCGGGTTAAAAATATGATGATGATGAATTTTAACTTCTCGAAGGTCGACGGACTCTGTCCCACCCCTCCATAACATATCCCTCTGCGAAACAGGCACGAATTATACCTTCGCACATAATTGCATATTATTAATGTGTATATAGTCCCGTAACGCTTAATCTAATATTTTCTATTAGGGTTTTTGTAGAAAAGAACTACTTGAACGCGGGTTATTAGACCACTGTTTTCAGATTACTAATCTTCTTCTTTTCTTTTGATTTATTATTAGTAATGTTTGACGTAATTTGAGGATAATGTTTAAATAATGGTTGACCTTAATCGAAACGTCACGAGATGGAAATAATGCTATTTTTGTGACACAGATTCGTAATTGTACCTATCTGTATTACGGTTATGGGAATGAATTTTTATCATTGTCTTTTTTAACAGTACGCGAATTTTAAACGGTTGGAAAATGTTGTCGCCGTTGCAGACTCGGTTGTAAGTTCGATTGAAAAGGTGGAGGGCCCGGGGACACGAAGAGTCAAGGAGTCGGTGAACGACTCGAAGGACGAAGACGGATCAGACGTCGCCTCGACTTTGAGCGGCCTGCTCGCCGGTCTTCCGACCTTGGCGGGCCCCCAACGCCTCGCCAACTCCCTCAGACAGAAGTTCGTCAGCAACTCCGGTGAGTCGGTGATACGTTGTTTTTTTTTTCACACGCGGCCTTCTTTCGTACATCAGGAAGGCTCGTTGCCGTAGTAGAGCCCGTCGATCGATCGCGCCATTAACGAGTCACCGGCAACAATGATGATTGACAGACGCCATTTCGCAAATACGAGAAGAATCGAGCTATCGTTGTTCCGGATGGTCGCCCGAGGTTCCAGTTTAAATGTTAGTCCGCGTGTTTTTATAATTATTTACAATCGACCGCGCATCCTGTTACTTTCGTGAAAAAGAGTCAAGATAATATTAAAATAAAAAAAATAAATAAAACTGTGCGATTTTCCGCTAAACAAAATATTTATTTCTCCAAAATAGTAAGTTAAATTAGATAAACTGATCTAGATTAGTGAAATATCGGAAAAGAGTTGATAAATGCACTATCACGTACACTTCGCCAATTCGCGAAAAGGTCCCAGTTTTTCTGCCTCAAATCTTGCGAGAAACATCATTATGTTACAACGCTATTGAAATATAATTTAAATCTGCTATTTTCCATGTGTGCTTTTGCGTTGTTATCTTGGCAGTTCAAAAGCAACATGAAAAGCGAAAAATTATAGGAGGGAGATTCAAAAGAATTGCGTCAAAGAAGAAAATGGCTACTTCAGCGCAATTTTCTTCTGTTTTATGAAGCATTTTAACTATTAACTTTCCATGACTTTGATAAATGACGATAAATAAGATGTAAGTTAAATAATCAAATTTTTTAACAATATGACACAACGATCTTTGACTGAAATATTTTACGTGCTTTCCTTATTCTTTAAGTAAAAAAAAATCTCGTACTACCGTTCATTCTTTATTTTATGTAATTGTTTCAACGATCAACAATTTAACAAAACAATATCGCTCACAATTACTGTTGAGTTATTTCTTTCTACCTTAACACTCGTGAGATAATTAGCGACGACCCCAATAACAAGCACGTCACATCGACCCTCGCCTCTTGTTTTCTCGGCGTTTTTTTTCATGCTGTTTTTATCTCCGCCGTAATGCGATACACGATATATACTATAGTAAGGCTCGCTCAGGTACACAGAGTCGATCTCGCGGCGCCTTATCGTGAATCGTGGGGGAGCCTTCATCCGGTGTCGTGTTCTCTTTCACGCGCGCAAGAGGGGAGCAGAGCCTACGAAGAAAAGCCGAGTCAAGTGCGTATGCGTTTTCGCAACGTGTTTATTTCCCGCACGCAAGACTATAGTTGATGTCAGCGTGTTGATGATGTTGGCGAGGTTGGGGTTGGGAAGGTTGAGTGGATGGGTAGATGGATGTCGTTCGCACTTCGCGCTGACCACAGGCCGGGTCAGGGCTCCCCTATTCTTCTCCTCGGCAACTCTTTCCCTCAGTCCCGAGTCGCTTCTTCGATTTCGCGTTCTCGCGGAAACGGTTGTGTCGTCGCGTAAGAAGCGCGGAAAGCGTGTTTAAGCGCGTACACGTGCGCGCACGTGAAGTCAATTGATTTCCGCGAGCTAATCGTTGCCAAATCGGTGATCTGTTGTAGGTTACCCCCGGCCCGGCCTGATGCGCGCCGCCCCAATCGCGACGATCTCCTCGTCACGCTCGCTTCCCGAGGTCGCACGACTGGTTGTGACCGCGGTTAGTCCCTTCCACTAAGACACACATAAAAAAATCCCGGAAGACGTTGGTCGCACTTCGCGGACGACTACCTAGGAACCATGACGACGATACCGATACTCAACATGGAGTTCAGCGAGCTCAAGGAGATCGTCTGGACAAAACTGCAGGAGCCCAAGTCTCAGCGTAAGCTGATCCTGGTCATCGTCTCGATAGCGTTGCTACTGGACAACATGCTATACATGGTGATAGTACCAATTATACCCGATTACCTTAAATATGTCGGAGCATTCGGAGAAGTAGAGGAGATAGTCAACGCCAGCGGTCCAGCTAGTCATCCTGGCCAGGATTCTGCCACGGGGGTGTTATTCGCATCGAAAGCGATCGTGCAACTGATGGTGAACCCGTTCTCCGGTGCGCTAATTGATCGGATCGGTTACGACATTCCCATGATGATCGGTCTCTCCATCATGTTCCTCTCGACCAGTGTATTCGCGTGCGGCAAGAGCTACGGCGTACTGTTCTTCGCGAGGAGCCTGCAGGGCGTTGGATCCGCGTTCGCTGATACCGCCGGTCTCGCTATGATCGCCGATCGTTTCACGGAAGAGTCGGAACGCTCGAAGGCGCTTGGCATTGCCCTGGCGTTTATTAGTTTTGGCTGTCTGGTCGCGCCGCCATTCGGAGGAGCACTTTACCAATTCGCTGGCAAAGAAGTACCGTTCCTGATATTGGCGTTTGTCAGCCTGGCAGACGGTTTCATGTTATTACTGGTGATGAAGCCGATCAAGGAGCAGTTGCAAGATCGCCATCACGAACCCAAGTCTACGATACCGATCTGGCGGCTGTTGATGGACCCGTACATCGCTGTGTGCGCGGGCGCTCTGATGATGTCCAATGTCGCACTTGCCTTCCTCGAGCCGACGATATCGTTATGGATGGAGGACACAATGACGCATGAAAACTGGAAGATCGGCATGATCTGGTTACCGGCCTTCTTCCCGCATGTGATCGGTGTTGTGATCACCGTGAGGATGGCTAAGCAGTATCCGCAATATCAGTGGCTGATGGCGGCGGGCGGCCTCGCACTCGAAGGTCTTTGCTGCTTCATCATACCGTTCTGCAGCTCGTATAAAGTGCTGATGATACCGCTGTGCGGTATCTGCTTCGGTATCGCGCTCATCGACACCGCATTGCTGCCCACGCTGGGCTATCTGGTGGACGTTAGGTATGTGTCGGTGTACGGCAGCATTTACGCGATCGCCGACATCTCGTACAGCGTGGCGTATGCGGTAGGCCCGATTATAGCTGGCGGAGTCGTCGAAGCGATCGGTTTTACCGCCCTTAACGTCGGCATCGCCTTCTCGAATTTGCTGTATGCTCCAGTTCTCTACTACTTGCGTCATATCTACGACTTTAAGCCGTTCCAGGATGAAGCGAATGTGCTAATGCAGGATCCGCCTGATAAAGAATACCAGACATACGTGCTGCAAGAGCAGCGACCGATCACCGGCGAGATCGGCAACCACCTGAACCAGACGCGTATGGAGACGAATATCGATCAGGGATATGATCAAAACTATCAGACGACAGGACAAGTCGGTTACGGCGATCAGCGTGATTACGGCATGCAGAACACGATCGGTTATAATCAATCCGCTCACGAACAACCACCAGTATACAATCAACCGGCTAGCTACGGTCAATCCGGCGACTATGGCCAACAGAGGAATTACGCGGCCGAGCGTCAGGATCAGCGGGGCTCCCAGGCTGACGTAAACCCTTTCAGGAGGCCGGAGCCGGCGGATCAGCGACCAGCCGGGGATAGCAACCCCTTCAGGCAAGGAATGTACTAAAGCGATGCTCGCTGCCGAGTGTCGTAGCGATCCAACTGATCGAGTGCACGTCCTCTTCGCTCGAAAGTGTGTTCGAGTCTTCGTGACAGGCTTCCACGTATATCAGCAAGAGAGAATCGTCGCGGGACATGGTCGTTCGGCGAAACTCTTGACAATGATACCGATCGAGACGCTCGATCAGAAGATTAATGGAGCTAGAGGATCGCCGATCGCGCGGTGTCCCGCCGGATCTCGATCGTACTCGGAGTATCGTTGATGTTTATCGGGGATAGCAGAGGCAACGACTTCCAAAGTGATTTCCTCGGAGCTCTCGCGATGGATTCATCTGCGAAAGATGACTCCCGACGGTCCTGATATACGTTCGAGGTTCCGCGCGCAGCTGGTAATGCGAATCGCAAGGAAAGAGGGAAAAGGGAGATAGGAAACATTGCTGGGGGATAGGATATGCGATGTTGAAATTGTAAGATGCAGAAGTGGAAGGAAAAAAGATTAGATAAGCACGCGGAAAGGACAATGGCCGTCTTTGTTGAGAATAAGAACCTCAAGGAGAACAACTAGTCGCAACATCGAAATAAAATTAGAGTGAGAAGAGATGTGTCGGTGTTATGGAGGAAAGAGAAGAGACAAGTTCTTTATTTGGGATGCGAGAAGTCATTGCGCAAAGTGTTAGAAGGAAAGAAAGAGGAAGGATACACGACCGCAGCGAAGGCTTTCCATCAGCAAGGACCTTCGCTCGCGGGTTGCCGCTGGGCAAGTTTTGAGTTTTTAACGCTTTTTCGTTGAAAATCGTTCTACATTGCTGAACGGAAATATCATATCACTAATTAAGGCATCAGAAATCTAGAAAGTAAGGCTTTAAGTTAAGTAGGCGATTGTATAGAGGGTTGTGACAAGGGCGGTCGATTTGCCCCACGAATCGCTCTGTATTGGCAAAGTACTCCCTGTATTCGATTTTTAAATAAATTTAGTTGCTAAAAGAAACGCTATAATGTTAATAAAATTTGGATTACGAGAATTATTTTCGATGATTCAAACTTGAAATTTTTACATGTGCATATATATTCTAAAATCGTTAGATGTTATGTTTATTATTAATATTTTATTATTAATATTAATTTTGTCAATGGTAAGAGTAAACATTATAAACGTTGATAAAAATGGCAAGTAATAATTAATTATAAAGCCGTTTTATTAAAGATATTTTATTTTAGATAATTTTCAGAATCTGAAAACTTGTTTTATCTCTTTATATTTATTTGTCGTTTTTAAAAACAATCTATATTTTAATAGAATTTGAAGCGACGCCTTTTGCAATATTATTCATATCAATAAAACAGATATCGTTCCTAAAGAATCCTAAAGAAGTCGATTTCTATTTTGAATAATAGAGATTATTCGTAATTTTAATTATTCTAATATTGAAATATTTAATATTTCAAGAAGATGTTTTTTTCTAATTATCTCTTTTTTCTATCTCAATTTCATACTATTTCTTTCGTATTAATTGAGTACTTTGCCACAATAATGGAGCAATACCAAGTACCAAAGCGCGAGTGCGTCAAAGTAAACATATCTGTATTTTTATGAAATTACTTTTCTAATTGTAGGGATACATTTCGTTCGAACCTTGTTGAAGGGGGGTTTTGTTCACGCAGCAAAATCGCGTGTGATATCTAGACGTATCTAGGCATGCATAATAATTTCTATATGTATATAAATATATCAAAAATTTTATTATGTGTCGAAGTGGCTTGGACGCAAGGTTTCGCGATAATTATCGCGAGCTGTTCCCATCGCAAAATCTCTCTTTTATTTTTTCATTTCAGATATTTACTCTATTTCATTTGTTATTATTTTAATCTTTTGTTCATTTTATTTTATATATTATTTACTTTGTTTCATATTCGGATGTTCATTATCCAAACAATGGCCAATTCCATTATTTATATTATCCCTTATCTTTTCTTGAATAAAACAATACAAAAAAGATTATTTCTAGATTATTTAGAAGATTAAATAAAAATTATAAAAACTTTTTAATTGTGATAAACCGGTTAAAATTTTCTATAATTCTTCTTGTCACGATATCTGTGAAGCCTTACGACTAAGAGCACAGCACACATTCGTACCTACTCGTCAATACTAAGAAGCGTCGCGAGAAGCAAATAAATAAGTTGTTAATTAACTAGCACTATACACACTATACCGGCACGGTGATTAGCCGATTCGCCGGCGTGTTGGGCGTGAAAAGAAGAGGTTCCTCGATCGCCAAGGAATCCGCTTCGCTCGCGTCGGACTTCAGAATCCACTCGCCCGTCGCGCGGATCCTCGAGGATCGATTCGCGAGTGCTTTGAGTTAATTCAGTGCCTGAACTTCGCAGTTTTTATCCTCGTGGTCGCGAGACTCGTAGTACGAATAATTGTAAAGCTCTCCCCGCAAAAGATCCAAGCAAGTAACCCGACCTAACGTAACGTAGACAACACTCTCTATTAGACCGCTATACATATGTACCTAAACATATACGCGTTTTTGTTTTATAGTCAACAAAGAGAGAAGAGCGCGTTTAATCTCTACAATGGCTTTTTGTTTCTATGAGCTGGCCTCTAAAATTAGATATTTTATTGTAACGGCAACGTCTGGCCTGTTGATGATTATCGTCACGACTCCGTTGAATAAATTCAGCGAAGATCAATGCAATAAGATCTCGAAATAATGAAATATAATGTATTATGTATCTCTAACTATATTCTCTTATATTAAAATGTCTTTTAGCTCAAATCTATTATAGATTAAAATGAAATACGATATAAAATTTTATGACATATTTTTAATTACTTTCCATACTGTGACAAAAATTTGTTCTTTTATTCATTATTTTAAATTTACATTTATAATTATATGTTAATTTTTTCCCCAGCGAAGTCAAGCTAGAATTTTAAAGATCATTATACTGGCATATGATAATTATATCAGCAAGACGTTGCGTCAGTGCATTATGGTTATACATACACATTACACATATATACATATATATATAAATCGAATACAAAGTTATATTCGTAGCTTCTTCTGCTCTTGTAAATATATATTACGCGCGAAAGGGAAAAGAAAAGAGCTTTTTCCTTCGCGCGGATACGTCGCATATCGAGTGTCCCGAAATTATTATCATTTCTTTCTAGTTACAAGTTTTCTGATTATTATTTTCGTAATAAAAGCTCATAAAATTCTGCTAAAACGTTTGTTTAAAATTGGATTTATTAATTTTTTTTATATGCGCAGCTTACTACGCGAAATAATCCGCTCCACTTTTAACCGCTTATATTCTGATCGTAGCCGCAGATATTGAAGTAAATATTGTACGTTTAACCTATAAGTCTTCGTGAGTATCTTCGATAGTGGCAATAATCCTGGGGCACTCGGTATATCTTGCCTACTTGTATCATATCGTTCGTGAGTGTTGTGAACGCGACGGTGTGTGTACGTGAGTATAAAATCCTCTTTCTTCTGCGTCGGGACTGAAGGCCAGTGCTGGGCAAAGGTGTTATTGTCCTGACATTCGTAGGAATAGGATCTGAGGACCTTAGAAGCGAAATAGAAATCTGGAATGAAAAAAAATTTCTTTTTGAATAAAGAAAAGAAACATATGCCTTCGTCGAAAGGCTGTCACATTTAAAAACATAGTAAATGCATTAAAAAATTTTTCATTTCAAACCAAAGATCTTCTATTGGAAAAGAATGATTTTGTTCCTAAGAATTATTTCTCTTCCGAAAGAGAAGACTAATTTCATCTTGCTTTTAAGATCCTCAGCTAATTAGATAATATGAAAAATTCGCTGTTATTGTACACATACACAAGTTTCGTTAAGTTTCGATGATTATACGATGTATTATTTGTTATAATTATTAAATCGGAGTGAAACTGGCGAGAATTTTCCCTATTGTGTATAGAAAATTCCTAAATTTTACATAATAATAACCTTTAGATAATTATCAAACAATTGGCGAATTATTTGTTACTTTCTCCTATGCTTGGGAAAAATTCTAAATTGATCTTGAGTCCTCAAAATATATTAGCCTCTCAAATTGCAAATATGTAAGTAGCTTCCTCAGTGACATATGTCGTGCAAGACGAAGTGCACAGTGCGTTCTGTGTATCGAAACCTTGCTCAGTACTATCGGGAACGACGCTTAAAGTGAAAACACGGGCGCTTAGTTTCCCAACGATATTTTTCTCATCTCGAAATCGAGTCTAATTCCCAAGTGTTACAAGAAGGAGGAGATGGCGACGGGAGCAATCCGTTACGACAGAACGTCGCAATATGTGAACACATATCATAGGAAGGGAGAGACAGAACGTGAAGAAATGGTCATCCTGATTATATGTATCTAATTATTCGTGCATAACGCATATTATCCATGCACGATGAAGAGAGGCGATCGTGCATCCCGAGATTATCCGTAAGCGTAGTGTAATTTAATTGCAATACATCCGCACTTTGCGCATACACACACATACACACACACACACACACACACACACACACACACACACACACACACAGAGGATATATATATGTGCATATATACATACAAACATATACGAATGCATAAAAAACACACAAATGCATAAAAACAGATATACACACTCAATACATACACTCGTGATTCTATACTCGTGATTCTATGTATCTAAAGATACATGTATGTATGTATATTTATTTGATGAAAAACCAAGTAATTCGAAATGCGTATGTAATTGAAATCCTATGACACTGTAATGTTGTTGAACCGGTTATTAAAGATGTCATTGTTACCGAAGAATACCACGTGTTGCACTTCATGCCACGTCGTTTAAAAATTCTCATCCATACAGAGAGAGAAAAAAATTTGGCCAAGTTTTGCGTGCTTATCAAATCATTACCCAAGTAGTAAGCGATTTTGACATTAAAATGACATTAAAAATATCGTTTTGATGTCAAATTTGTGACAAATAACTTCAGTTCCTTCTTGGATAGTAATATTATATTTAAAGAAAATAAACTCTAAAGTTAATTATTCTTCTTAAATACCAAAAAGATTTTTCAGAAAATTTTCATGTATTGGTGAACTAAAGATCTATATTGGCTGTCTAGGAGAATTTATCTATGGAAAGAACGCGGCCATCATTGAATTCAAAATATTTTAAAGTACTTGTATTAAAGGTAGTCATTTCGAATGTTAATTATTATTTCTTATATTTAATAAGATATAATTAACACTTTAGAGTTTATTTTTTTGCAAATATACGTTGTTGATTATTTGAAAAACACAAAACTTTGTGGTCAAATTTTTTTGTCATCCTATATCATACAATTATATGAATAAAAATTTTTTTGAATTTATTTCTTATGTTTTCAAGATTGAAGTAATTGCTCCTTCCTTGAAAGAGAAAAATTTCGGTTCTCAGATATTTTATTTATTTTAAAGCATTAATAAGTAAAAATGAAATGGAAATATTTTAATAAGATATGATCTTCACAGCAAATTATATAGTCTCTCCGCGATCACTGAGAGAAAAGGGAACATGTCAACTCTTTGTAAATCCATCTTCATTCGGTATCAACATTATAATAGAATCGCTTATCCTTTTTTGTTCGCTCGCGACACGCTCGAGAGAAAAGCAGCGGCTACCGATACTCATATCGGTATCACATACCACGGGGTTGCAAAGGGTTGTCCGGTGAGGAGGAAGAGGAAGGGGGGGGGGCGAGGAAAGGGCTTAAGCCCTTAAGAACATTGTCGTATGGCACGCGCCACGTGGGATTCGGGCCTAATGAAAAAGTGAACGCGGAAAAGCGAGCGAGAGGAGCGAGGCATTCATGGAGATGTATCTGTGGGGCCCTAGTGTCACCGTAACCCCATCAAAGTGTAATAATATTTATATTAGGGTGCAGCCCGAAAGAAGGGAAGGGCACGCCGCGCGTAGGGGCTGTGACGAGATGCTTCGGAGGCGAAGCGTCTCCCCCCCCCCTTCCCCCCATCCGCTGTACCGGGTGTCTCCTGGTAACGATCGGCCCGCGGCTTGGTTGTTCCACAGATATCGATCGTGGCCCCGTTAACGAGCACGCCTCATCGATACGCCACTATTCTCTCGCGCCATATCGATTAATCAAACGAGATATACACACGAGGTACATGTGAATAACGCGACAAGTTTATATAATACATTTTTCGCACCGTGTAAACAAAGCATTGCGATTGCATGAATTTACTAATGTAATTGGAGACACAAGTTGCAGTAGTTTTAATAGGAATATGATGATTTTATTAGTTCATTTTCATTCATCATTGTGAAAGAAAGTAATTTGTATGTATATTCATGGCGCGTTTCGCATTCCACAATTCCAATCTTTTCTTAACGATTTTGCTGAAATATTTATAAATTTAGACACAGATCTGAAAATAATCTTGTTGGATCATAAAAATGATTACGTAAAAATGTCAAGCATGATGAGCATTCTAGCTACTAGTTTGAGCGTCCTACATAATTATTTTTGTGGTCCAACAAAATTATTTTCAGATCTATATCTAGTTTATTTTAAAAAGTTTATTTTAAAAATTTTTAGAGATTTCATCAATTGTTTTCACCGTATACATAAAAAGAGCATAAAAAAGTATAATATCCTATTATATTTAGAAAAGGTTCAGAGAAAAATTATTTTAGTATTCATAAAAGACATAATAAAAGGTGTGAGTCAGATACGCTTATTGCCTCGTAGTAATAAACGAAGACATGATAATGCAACGAATTATTTCCTAACTTATTGCATCTAATTATAAGCACAACAATTAATTTCAGAACCGTTTTAGTTTCTCACTATGACAAAGCGTTTGCTATGCGCTTATTTTGTGGTTACATAAGCCGTGTATATAAGTATACTTTGGTCGCATAAAATCATCTTCTTAGATCTATACGTGCCCCAGATCGTAAGGTTGTCCTAGATTAAGGTTGACGCGTCGGCGGACGGTTTTAAGGCGCGAATATTGATTCACTTCTATTCTCATTATCTATAACTGTGTCTTGTATTTTTGGTGTATTCGCGGAAAATGGGGCTGACGTTTTCCATCGAACTTCTGACTCAAGTTTTTTTTAGCAAATATTTCTGTAGCGTCGAAGTTTTTGCGCTTAAAGTTTGACCTGGATTCCTTTGTCTTGGATGTACTCTCGATGGTTCCAGTGAACAACGTCGTCTTTTCGGAGATTTCAACGAAGTTCTCGAGGATTTCAATGAATTGTGATATATTGAATATCTTTAAAAGAAAATTTAAACGAACAATTATAACATCATATGTGTAATATTTATTTTATTTATTTTTATAGTCATGGATAATTAATTTTTTATAGTAATATCTTATCTCAGTTGCACGCAAAAATAACAAAGAGATAGTAGCAGTTTCTGTGATATTTTATTATTCCAAGAGATCCAATTCGGAAATCTAAACAAAAATTAATTTATGCAAAAAAATTTTGTAGAAAGAATATATTTTTCTCTTTTCGGACACGTCACTCATTTGAAATTTTACATTAGCTCTTCTTGAAACAAATTTATTGGCGATCATTCGAGTTCGTTTGTAGGAATTCCGTTAAGAATATCTCAGGTTCTAAAGCGATAAACGAGCCGACAAATTGGATTCGCAGGACGCTGGACGTTACATCGGGAGACGCGCGATTGGGATAAGGTGATCCATACTGAACTCGATTAGGTTTCTGGCGCCTCTTCGTCTCTGCTCCTCGGTTCTTATTCAGACCCCTCGAGATTGGCCAGGCACGATTAATTGACGGTAGTCCCTTCGAGACTTCTCGACGAGATTCGAAACGACAGCTACGAATTCCAGGAGGGTGCGAAGAAAGGAATAAGGATATACGCACTCGACATGGATTCGTGTTGGATGTCAGTGCTTTAAGATTAAGTCATTTAGATTAACTTGTTGAGCATAAGTTTACGTTACGCTGTCTTGGAATTTGTCGAGAGGTCGAAGGGAAATCTTTCTGCGATGTAATTAAGATGTAATTAAACGGAGAATATTTCGTGAATTTCAGGGAATTTTTTATTATAATTATTATTATTATAGGAATTCTAATTTTTATTATAAAAGATATCCTACGAACTTATTTAACCCGTAGGCTATAAGTATCGATAGAAAGTTTCAATAGAATAAAATTTTCAAAACTTTCTAACATTTCTCGAATCATTTATATGCTATGTTGCTATTATATGCAAATATATTGTCAAATATATCAATCAGTTTACTAGCATTTCATCTATTTTGTATAATTGTGCCGGATGGCAAAAACGGAGATTCCATGACATAATCGTGTTACACGTTCATCGATTACGATACAGCCGTCATTACGTACCTCCCCCGGGTATAAATCCATTTATCATGTCAATGCATGCGCCTATAGTTAGTGACCGACTGTTAATGCTTGTTAATTAATGATCCCACGGCGACCGCCGTAGTCGAAATTCAGGACGGGATCTAGAATGAGAACTTGGCTGCCCATTTGTCTTCGGCCGGAGCTATGTATGAGAAATGAAAGCGAAGCTATGTATAGGATATCATCGTATCGTGTTCGAACCGTAAAAGCAGCAATGGTTTCAAGAGAAGGAGAGAAAAAGGCAGAGGCAAAAGAAAAGAGAGAAAAAGAGAGAAGGAAATATCAGAATATTATTATATATTTATCTTAAATTAATTTAGTTTCTAAATAAAATTAAATATAGTCATTATGATACATTGCGTCCGTTTAAAATTACTTCTAAAATGTAATTATTAATTTTTGTAATTATTAATTATTATTTTTGAAATATCTAACATTAATTTGATAAATAGGGCAAGTGGCTTCATTCACAGATCTGCAGTGACATTTAATATTCTTGAAATGCGAGCTGCATCCGCAGTAGACTAATCTGGGAAACATAGAGTGATACTACAAAGAACACGTGCCAGATTCAGAGATTCAATTTAGAACTACGAAAAGTATTTTTAGCTGCGAGATCTGAAGAATTCTCGCGAATTCAAGCTTCAATCATTAATCAGTCAGGAATGGAAAAAACTAAAGAGGATAGAGAGGAAAAAGAGACGAGTCACGAGTAGCATTCGCGGGTGGCAAAAGAAACATTGATTGAACGCGGAGGGTGCCACGCCGTGTTGTCGAGAACCGATGAGGCGAATAATCGGATTTAGGGATTATCAGCTCTTTTCGGTACCGGACTATAACCATATCATCGATTTTGGAAATTATTAGCAAGACAAACGGGACATCAGTGACAAACGAGACATCGCAGTCATCAACATTGAAAATCATCAATATGTCACGAATATATCTAGATTTATATTTCCTCTCAGTTGAAGGATTAGAAAGGTAATTAAAATGATATTTCGTTATATATTTTGCAACATAGATTTTTAAAAAATGTTTTAGCAACGTGCGAAACGAGATGTGGCATCTCTATTCATAACGTTACATATATTTTTTGTAAAATTAATTCATATTCGTTGTAGAAATTATATCAGTTCTGAAAACCCACTTTCGAGGTACAAATCGATGAAAAGCTATTTTTGAGTGAAGCTTCAGAAGCATGTAAAAATAGGACAATTCTGGATATATCTATAGATGGAAAGACATTTAATAGCGTTTTCCACTGGGAAAACTAATGCAACACATATTTTTATTGTTAATAAATAATTTTAATATTATGAGGTTATCGCGACAACAAATAATATGTAATCAAAAGGATTAAACTTTTTCATGTTTATTAACACTGAAAATCCTAACATGAATTGCACCAGTGTTTTGCATTAATTTTCTCAGACGAAAAACGCTGTAAAAAATAAAATGTTAATTTTAACTTAAAAACGTATAGTGGACTTTCTGAAACAAAAATATTAAAATGAACATTTTGTGTTAATTTTATTTTGTGTTAATGTATAAATTCAGAGTAGCCACCATAAAACCTTAGAACCAAAGACTCGCATTGCTACCAGCATTTTCGATAGTACAGTAAATTACCGGACATGCTTTCACGCGCGTTTTGCGCTGGATCCTTTTATCACGGCAATAAATTTCCTTCAGGAAAGACGCCACGCATGCACCCTTCGCTACACCCCGAATCCTAGATAGCCCCATCGAAGGTACGTCGAATCGGTATTTGTGGTTCCTCGCAGCCGGGAAAAATCCCAGATAGGGATGCCATGGTGTGGCCGATAATAACGCTAGTTTATCGCATGATTTATCAAGCGCGATCGTATCAGTCGGCGACGCTCTCCGAGAACATCGTGGGTGGAAAGGGGATCGAGGAAGCACCACTGTGACAAATTGTCAGTCCACGAGAAGGGTGAGAAAGAGACACGTCGGTCTACGCCTACATCTGTTTCCGCGTTAATATCTTGTATAACTCTTACGGGGACGACGACTTGAGGGATTGCCACGAGCGGGGGAGCGTAGTTCGGAAGCGGAAGAGAGAGAGAGAGAGAGAGAGAGAGAGAGAGAGAGAGAGAACACAAAAGAGGGTAGAAAGAGAGTGAGAATGGACCGCTCTTGTGTCGTCTGCGTTCTGAAGATATATAGCGACCGACCTGTCTCTCCGCGGGTTTTCGCGCCCGACGGAAACATAAATAATGCATCTCACTTCTGTTGGTGTCGCGGACCTCTGCGTGAGATCGCGGATGTGGGCATGTCAATTTTTTTTTTTGAACAGACATCCATCATCGTAGGATCCGCGCGGAGATGATCGGTGCGTGTCGCATGGGAATTCCTCCATTTCCGGATGCGGAGAGCAGGAGAGATACATTTATCGAGGCGATGCAGAGAACTTGTTCATGCTCTCCAGTAAATTGTTTGAAATAAAATTAGTAGTATGTGCCTGGAGTTCTCTCTAGAAATAAAATTGAGAAAATTTCTATCTAAATGGAAAAAGTATATTGGAATCCATGACTACTGGATTGATGAAAGCCATTAAAAGTTTAATGTGTTTTTTGAACTTTATTTGATAGATACAGCAATATGTATTTCTTCCTTACATTGTTGACTTTTCTTCTTTGAATTCAGTATTAATTGGCAAAATATATTAGTAAAATATAATATATTTTTTTCTCGAATATTTTTAGGTATATATAAGACACGTTTTATCCAGAAAATTTTTAGAGACAAAGAGGGGAAGAAGAAATTCAAAAGTTAACGGAGTAGTTGTAGTTGAAAGTTTGCGCCATCGTGTTGATAGATGTGTATGCTGAAAAGCTGAAGGGGATTTAGACTATGTGCACCTGCGCCTCTCTCTCTGAAAAGAAATTTCTTTGAATTTTCTTTACACTCCTCTTTGAATTCCTGTAATATTAAACTTTTGAAATATATGTACATATTCATTCAACTTTAGCTCGCCTTACAAAAGCTTACTTGGAATTTATTTGTGTAAAATAGTATTGTAAAATATAAATGATGTATGCAGGAATGTTCAATTGAACAGGAATACGCGTTTAACAAGGTAGAATATTGCATGCGAGAAAAAATAGTTGCTGTCTTAGATCGCATGCGTACCTTACATTTAAAGTTTCACGTGAGTTCCTCCCCTTTCTTTTCGGTACCGGAAATAGTTTAATATTGATCAAGAATCACGAAAAAATAAATACCAAAAATATACCACAGAAAATAAGATGATATATAATTATATTTATAAATCCTTCCTAAGATGATATATAGTTATATTTATAAATTATAGTTCTGCACTCTTAATTTAATTACTTTCTAATGCAATTTATCAACCTATAATGAAATTCAACAATAAAACTTAAAATATAATGAACTTGAAGTATTTATAATTATATTTACGGAATTATTGCAATTTTCAGATATAAGAAAAATAAATCAAAATAAGCCCAAACAAAATAATAAGTCAATTAACACTTTGTTTTTCTTTTATTTTTAAATAGTTAAAAGTTTAAAATTAATTAGGATAGGCAATATCCAGCTAAAATAATTTATTAAGATAATTATTTGATTTTGAACTGATACCATTCTTCATATTCCCTTACACGATACATTCGCCAATCCCGTTTGTCGCCATGTTCAAAGCAAGTCTCTGAAATAGTGCGCTTGACATGCCAATCTAAAGTTCACAAAAATTCGACGTGGGGATGAACAGCGGGGGTGAAGGAGATGGACGCTGCTCTCCCCGATCCTCGTATTCGTGATCCTCGTATACACGACCCGTCCAAGTATCCCCTTCGCCACGGCTCGCGTGCTCTATCTACCGTTGGTCGCCCCGAGGCCAACTAACCCTCTATAGACGGACCGAGGAGGACGGGGTGAGAGGCTCCGTAACAAACGTGGATCGTGTAAGGGGTCGAGGAGATAAAATGAGATCGTGTCTCGAGGCCGGACGGCAAGGGAGTGGTTGCAAGACAGAGGAGAAAAGAAATTGGTACATCGCCTGAGAAGAATGAGCCGGTCGACTACCCCCTCTGCTGTCGTTTCCGATGCGAATATCTTGCTGGATCTGGTGGAGAGGGTATTGTCTTTGCCGCAAGGAGCGATCAAATCGCCCGATTGTCTTTCGAACGACCCTACGAAAATCTTTTTATCAGAAGATGTATTTTATAAAAATTAAAACCGAGAAGGTAGATTGTTCCTCATATGTCACATAATTTTTTAATTTTTTTTATATTATAGTTTATATTATGTATTGCGAAAATACTTGATTTATTTCTCATCCCTAAATTTCAAGAAAATATTAAGATAGTTATTAGCAGTATTAACAACTTTCTAAAATCCATGCTTATTAGTAATATTAACAGCTTTCTAAGACCCGCATTTGCATCAATAAAATTGTTTGTCAATTTAATTTGTGATATTATTACTCCAGTTTTGGTTTAAGATTGTGTTTCAAGATCGATAAATAATTAGCGCACAGTTTTCTTGAATTAGAAATTGTATAAATTCACAAGAAATATTATCAGGCACGAAGAATCGCCTTGATGGTTCGTATTTCGATTAAGAATACGATATTTTTCACTCATGTGTGAAAAGAATGATTTTGCAATATATTTACAAAATTGTATATAAATTATCAGTCTTAATGCATTAATAGCTGACGTCTTAAAGTTTTATAGCTAAAAGATTTTTATAAAAAATTATGTAATGAGAGAGATATTCGATTCAACGGAAGATGTAGAAGAAATTTAATTTTTTTAAATATTTAAGACACACACGTTCATTGAAGCGATAAAAAAAATGCTGATTTGTCTTTCTTAAAGAAACAACTAGCATTACAAGTTTGTAGAAAAATTTTAGACACTGTAGATATTTATGATTAATTATTCTTGCATACTTTAGTCTTATCTAAAATTTACGTCTATCGTAAAATTTAAGTTCTACGCAAATTTACGTACTAGGTTTCTCCTGTAAGGCAGATGTACCAATCATTTCGCATCTCGGTGTCCGTCGGTATTACGTTACCTCGAAGTAGAGCTGAACGTATGTACAACCGCGTGCTTCTTCGGATTCACTTGAGAAAGCTGAAACCGCGTTTACGACCGAATAAGATAGCGCATGACTTCATGCACAGATCGTAATGGCGTATTAAAGTTTCTCAAAGTAGCATCACGTCCGACGATGCGTGCTTCTCGATCATGCGCAACACGGTTGAGTCAAACAACATGCAATTCTGCACTCGTCTTATCCATTCGTAATACATATAAGTCAACTAGTATCGTGAATAACACATTTTAAATTGCAAGTAACTGCAAACGCTTTCTGACTTTAAAATTGTTGTTTTGATTAAACATTATAGATATGCTTTATATAATTAATACAACACACCATTTTCCTATTTTTGTCTCTATTATTTTAAATCATCAGAATCTTCCTCGGAACGTAAAAACTCTAGAGCTCTTCGAAGAAGTGCCAGAGTTGTATCAAAGAAAGATACGGTTAAACTTTTATAAATAAAAAATTTCTCTTAACAATTGAAGACTCTTGACATAAAAGTATAATAAAATTTCAAACAATGATCCTTAAAAGTTATAAGTGACATCTTGAATAAAATTGAAGGATTTGATATAACTACAGATCTAACTTATTTTTTTTTCCTTTGATTCCTCAAAAACGTAAATTGCCTGCTGCTAATTAATATTCTTAATTTTTTAAAACAATAAGTTGCAAAACAATACTGAAATATTCAATGCTTGAAAGAAATAGAATCTCTTGATTCAAATTAATCAAAGAAAAGCTATATATGATATATTAACAAATGATATATTGACTATAAATTATTTATTATTTGTTATACTTGATCTATTACAATAATATTCTACGTAAATAGTAAAAAAGAATTATTGAATGTTTCTCGAAAAATGGACGCGTCATTTCCCGGAATGGTCGGTAATTCGGTCGAATTAGGGGAATCGCTCGCTAAACTAGCGGCAGAAATAACCAGGAAGTGCGCTCGCGGCGCGAATCGCTCGGGAAGCGCCAAACGACCACACTTCCGGTTCGTGCGGCAAAGTGTTTCCTGTGCTATTCGCGCGAGGGGCGGCAACCCCTTCGTATAGTTGCGGGAGGGTAAAGGGCAACAATGCCGCGAGCAACCACTCGAGCCCGGCCTTTGTCTGAAAATCTCACTTGGGCTCTCCTTTCCGCTTCGGCCTCTAAGCCTCGTTTTATACCGTTTTATACCCTTGCATGTTCCCATCCCTCCCTCTCGGCTTTCCTTTTCACCCCGTTTGCCTCCTTTAACGGCGAGACACGTGTGATTGCTGTTCCTTTGAATTTTGAGAAAAAGACTCCTATGGGTCTGTCTTTGTCTCACGTCGCTTTGGCGTTGTGATCAAAAGAAGAAGGAAACGAGATAGGGCAGGTATTACTGCTTTTTTTCTAGATTATTAAATGGTTGAACTTAAAGAAAGGTGATAAAGTCGCAAGATTTATGACCGGCACGAGGATGTTAAGAATTTCGTTTCTCTAAATTAACTCTTTTTTTTATCTCTTGATATTAATATTTGAATAATATTCACATCGCATTATATTTACAAATTTTCATTTTACAAACTCGTTAATTAATTTTAAAGTTTCATT
>Ga0157364_1000293_pt1 | contig 30315 bp, 10 predicted proteins | sample AttsexASBM2_FD_111476 | JGI IMG/M metagenome (GOLD analysis project Ga0157364, IMG submission 111476) | Fungus gardens microbial communities from leaf cutter ant in Ribeirão Preto, State of São Paulo, Brazil - Atta sexdens ASBM2 | ecosystem: Host-associated > Fungi > Mycelium > Unclassified ... | reverse complement strand
TGAAAAGGAGCTTGCAGAACAGCTTGGCGTTACGCAGCAAGCCATATTTTTTCGTTTGTTTTTGAATAAAGATTGAATTTTACAAAAAAAAGCTCAGAACTTTTTTGTACACCTAATATATATCCATAGATTATTAATGTCAGAATTACAAAATTTAAAATAGTGGATCAAAAATAACTCCTGCCTAATCAAATCTAACTTAGCCAGATCAGTGGGTTATTTGGATCAGCGACAAAAATTACGTAGGAAGTCACTGCTGTGCTTCTTTATAAACATCCTTGTAGATCTATGCTATTCAACTATGCCTTTTACCATTAGAGAATTCCATTTCGCTGCTTGACTGAGGAATAAAAAAAAAGAAAAAAAATTGAGAATTATCTGTCAAAATATAAAAAATATTAAGTATTAATATGAAATGTTATGTGATTATCATATTTTGAAATTTTGAGATCAATCGCAGATCGTCGCGAAAATCAAGTCAGTTTCTGAAAAAATGTAGCTATCTTTGGACGTTTTCCAGCAAAAAACACAGATCCCTTTTATACCGAGCACTTGATGTGCGTAGTATTAATTACAGTAATTTAATTTCTATTAAATAAATTATTAATTATTAATTAAATATTTTAATTTCAGCAATGTATTTAAACAATGATGTATTAAATTGGCATATTATGCATCAAAATATTAATTAAATACGCATATCATATATATGTTTATATATATCGCGAAATTAACATAATTTAATAGACTGTTATTAGTTAATACTTTTACCAAGTGCACGCATATTAAAAACGATCAGTTCTTATAGAAGTTCGCGTGACTATTAAAATTTAAATGATTAAAGCCCGATTATACCAATGTTACTTCGATTTTAAGTGAGACTTAAAACTCTCTGTCTGTCTCTTTTTTGGCTTAAAACAAAATATAAACAGATAGAGTTTTAAGCATGGTGGAAGAATTACATGGTGCAGTTCGGTCAAACCACTTACTTTTGCTGCTCATCGTCAATAGCGGAAGGACTATGAAACGCGAAATATAGCAGTATTCATACTTTTTATTTTAAAACCATCTTAAATAATACCTTAAGATGTTAATATAGTCCTCGGATTGACTTATGACATCTTAAGACTGTATTTAAGACAGTCTTAAATGTAAGAATCGACTATGGATACCGGTCTGTTTTGCATCGTGAAATTCCTTATGCAAGGAAAGATTCAGTATTAATTTCATTGACGGAAAACAGACCGGGATTCACAGTCGATTCTTATATTTAAGACATCTTAAGATGTCGTAAATCAATTCGAAGACTGTATTATCATCTTAAGACATTATTTAAGATGGTTTTAAAATAAAAATTATAAATATCGCCCCATGCTTTTTTCACAGTAACCTTCTGCATTATGAACAGTCCGTAGACGGAGAGAGCAGAGATTTAGAAAGAGACACTGTCCAACTGCACACATCATGTTATCCCTTCCACTATGGTTTTAAATTTCGTTTAAAATCAAAGTAACATTGTGCAACCGAGCATAAAACCGTTCTACAATATAGTAAGCAGTAAGAAGCAAGTTTTTGCGCACCTTATCGCGCCTTTTTTGCGCCTTATTTCATAATAAGCTTTGATTGGTAATAAAGTAATAAGGCGTACGAAATGAGAATAACCCATTCCGCTTACTCTCGGTCTTAATGCTTTACACCTCCTTCTTACGACAATCTTATTACTGCATTATAGAATGGACTTAAGAGTAAGAAACTGTATTAATTTCATGATTTGTTAGTTTCATAACATTTATATATAATACATTTAAAACTTAATAATACTTGATTTTTATTTAAAACTGATTTTAATGTTATCATCCAAGTTTGATTATTAATAAAGATGACAACTGGAGAGAAAAATTGTAATTTTTCGACAATATATAAAATATTATAGCATTAAAATTATGCGTACTTATTTATACAGTATTTATATAATAAAACATCACGAACCTAATGTACAATCAAAATATTTATGTTAATCGCAAATTTTTATTAATTGTCGATAATATCATCGTTTTTTATCCTCGGGCTCCAGATAATTTGATTGATAATTGAAAATTTGTCCAAGATCGATCATTTTTAATATCTCATTAGTGACGATGTAAATTAGGCCATAATTGACACAATGTAACACAATGAATCATTTCATTCTTATTTTTTGATAATTTAAACAAAGATGGAATGATTTACTGTATCATTAATGTTTCTTATTGCAAAACATTTTTTAAAAGTCTATTTCAAAGTTTTGTTTCGCAAGGGTGATCATGCTTCCTTACTCATGTGCTAGAAATGTGATTCCCTGCGATGTGATTCACTATCGTGATTTCATTGTATCGGCAGAGACTTCACGGTCCTGACGCCCGACGAGCTCGAGGACCTTGTGAGCCGGCCGGTGTCCAATAATATGGAGAACAAGATGCACAAGCAGGATCACAACACCTAGGTACTAATTGCTTCGAGGAGGGTATCACCTTCCGCGTTGTCATCATTTTCGCCGTGCTCGAACACCACTACGTCACTATCGTCCGTCGTGTTGCCAGGATCAAGCTCCTCCATTTTATCACACATCATTACGATATACGCGAGTATAGTTTGGTTTAATTGATGTGCGTTCATACCGCCGTTGTTAGCATAGGACCACAAGGACCTTCCATACGCATTTTTTCTAACGCGTGCACCACGCAGTTGTGAAACCCGCAAACGAGATGCGGAATTTTCGATATATTTCGGTATATTTTACTTACTCGCCAACATGAGCGAGAAGATAGCCGATGCATGGCACATAAATTTTATCGTTTCCCAAAATATTCTAACGATCAGAGAAGTTTCGTCGATTCATTCTGCCATCGAGATGAATCAGCCGTGCGAAATGGTTTCCAAATATATGTACGAATTCGAAATCTCATAAGCGTTTTTGAAAAACTTATGTTTTTTATTTTATGTATGACCACAATCGTTTATACTTGTATTTTTTATTCGATTGCGAAAGTTTTTGAAGAAAATTAGTCTCTTTCGAATCACACACTTTTGATTATCTAAAACACGATTATTATTATGAATATTTGTGTGAAATATCATTGTAGCTTTGCTTCAATTTAATTATTGCTGAAATTTTATAATATTTTCACTGCAGGAAAACCTGTACCTTAATGTCTTCAAAATACGATTTCTTACTAAAGTTGTAACGGGTGTTATTTCTTCAAAGACTAAATTGTGTTCAATTTATGAGTAAATGAGGTATGATAGCGATTAACTTTGTCGTGAATTTCCATACATACTTACGATAGAATTTGGAAATTTTCACGATTTGTTTAGTAGGGCGCTAAAAACAACAAACGATATCACGCGTATAGATGTTCTCACAATATCTCGCGGTTAATTAATTCATTAAATATTTAAGAATGTCACAAACATTTTAAAGAGATTTGCGCGATGTGTATAGCCTTATGTCGACATAATGTTAAGATCGTTTGTTCAGACGAAAGATAAAACGACATAATAAGTTAGGAATGAATGAGTAACGATGGGAGTAATGAAATATCGAGATCGATATATACTTAGAGTACAGAAGAAACAGGTCTTTTGCTTTCTGTATAATCAACGTTAATCGGTGCTGATTGACATCAAGAATATATACGTGTTATCTTATGAGACCGCACATAGTAAAAGCAGATTTAGACTTATCTGCATATACCGGCGCGAGTGAATTAATCGGAATGAATTTTTAGTTTTCTCGATTGTATATAAACGCCGGTAAAATCTTCAAACACTAAAATGGACAATGATAATTTAATTTTGGCAATTTTATAAGATTGGAATAAATAATATAAAAATCCAATAGATAAATTCTTTAAAAATATTGGAAAATAATAAGCAAAGAATTTTAAACTTTTATGATGTATTATGTGATTTAATATTTAAATTCAATATTAAATTATTAATTATGTTAAATTAAGCTTATAAATAATAGAAAAGAATAGTAATTTGTCAAAGACACAATTAATTAATTACAAGATATCGATTCAGAAAGTGACAGGTTTCCTGCTTTAATAAGCATTTATTGTGTCCACCTTAAATGCCGAATCGTGTCCGATTCAGAAAACAGAAAATTTGCTTTCTTTATGCTCGTATCCTTATACAGAATAATGTGCAAAAAGTAGAAAATATCAATAGAGCGGACGTATGCATTATATGTATGTGTGCGCGTCTAACTCATTGAGTTTCAAAGTTTCCGACAAAATTTGTGTGTCAAAAAGGTATAATTATAACTCTCATCTTCTAAACTTCTGAATTTCCAATTACTCATCTGGGATATGGGAGCTTGATTTATAAATTCTCAAAACGAAATCAAGGAGGTTGCGAAAATACTCGAAAATATTGATTTTCACTTTTTATGTGTCATCAGATGCTCAAAGGATAGATATCAGATGTCAAATCTTGTTAGGAAAATAAAAAAAAATTTTGCCCATTTTAGGCCATTCACGTTCGGTCATTAATCATCATATATAATTTTGTAGATAATAATAGCAATATTCAAGAAAAAGTTTAACTTCTCAAATTTTCGCCGAAAGTAGTTCTGTATTGTTCATTCTATATCGTTCATTCTAGTCTTCATTTTATTATCTATGCTTTCATGTCTTCAATCATCTAAAATTCTTTACTCTACAATTGAATGTCACTTCTAGAATTCTTATTTTTATTATTATCTTCTAAAAGTTTTTTTTTGCGTCCAAGCCATGATATAGGAGCTAATAATCTCGCTAATTATAATATTGATATATAATATTGATATTGTTAATCCAACATTTTTTAAAGTTCGAACACAGTCCAGGCATGTTAATAAAACATAATACTATGTCTATAACTGTAGCAAAATAGTGAAGGAAAAGATACTATTAAAGAATATTACTAGAGAAGATGTATAAGAAGAAAGTGCTCGTATTGTAGACTGCTTTGTTCATATTATGTTGATTATTTGATACCTAGGATACGCTAAATATCTTCCCAATGACAATACGGATATCTTCTGAGCATAGCAATGACAAATTTGTAGTGTTGGACAGTTCGAATGATAAGCCATCGATCGAATAAAATCATTAGGAAGTCAGAACTTTTCGGCGGGGATTTAAGGACCTAACTTTACTTTTTCTTAAATACTACTATTATTATCTACAAAATATATGATTGATGATTGGACGCGGATAGCCCAAAACCCTTACAAAAATAGACGAAGTTCTTTTGACATTTGTCCTCACTGCAATTTATCGATTCTTTATCGATTCATTTATGGTGGAAATAATACTTCCATCATGAATTCACCTTTGACAAAATTTCTAGCTTGAAGGCAAGAAACTCCTATTCCGTGAGAGCCGCGAAAGAGAAAGCACGCAGACAGAAATAGCACTTAACATAGAAATATAAAATCATAAATATCAAAATATATTAGCCTCCTATCATTATAGGAGGCTAATAATAAATGATTCTGATCGCATTTATTTACTTTGTATATTATAAAAAGAATATCGTTTAGATTTATAAATTGTCTGCAAATATTTCATAAGGTTATTATAAAAAACACAGAATTTTAACATATGCGTTTACAGATTAAACACAATCTTATCAAATTCATTGTTTAATATAGAATTGATAAATTGACACACAACAAAATATACTAAGATACGTCTGCAGAATTTACAATAAAATATTGATTGAATTTTTATTATTGCGATAGTCTCTTCTTTTTACGTAAAAGTTCTTTTTACGTAAGAATATTTATTTCAAGTGAGCGGATGAATGCAGTTTCGAGGAGGAAACATATCTACTGACTCATATGAGTTATACGCGAGTAGAGATATATTTTTATTGTCATTCTATATAGTGACTGCACACAAACAGAAAAATAACGATTATGAATAAGAATTATCCATGTTTGTCGTTCTAAACAAGATTCGCATTTGCCGTAAAGACGCGTTTACACCTTGACGGAAAAGTAGTGGCTGATCAGAACTCGTGCTGATAGTAAGTAGTAAAGCCGAAATTGTAAACTATCAGCGAGTTCTGATTGGTTGCTGCTTTTCCATCAAGATATGAATGCATCCTAAGATTCTTATTGAATGTTTACTTTAATTTCAGAGACTAGAAGTTATTGTAAATTTTTTATTAATTTATTATTAATACGTTAAACACAGCTAATTTTGTTTTAATTTCCGTTTAAGCGAGGAGAAATGCTCAACCAATGTAAGTTTAAGTTTAAGAAATGTAAACAAGAGATAGCGATGAGCGGTAAGAAAGCGATTCACAGAGTTATCTAGAGACCATTGCATGTAAAAGTTTTAATCGTAACCGTAAGTCCATAAAAAGATAAATTGATTGCTACCACATCCTTATAAATCAACGCTATTTAAACGGAAAGTTCAACATCGGTCCCAAGAGACCGACATCGCGTTTAACGTATTAATAATAAATTCTATTTGCAGAAAAATTCTAGTCACGGGTGCAGAAAGATGCGTTTAATTGTATTTTAAAATTAAATTCGTCGCGTATATTTTCGATCATCGTTTAAGAAAAACTAGGAGGAAACCCAACTTTCTGCAAGGAAATCTGCAAACGAAATCACCACTCTGTTCTCGCTGGGATATATCATTTTGCTGCCGTAGGATCCGAAATGTACCGAGATTTTGTAGAGTAAAGTACAACAGGGAAATACATATATGAATGCGCAGTTATCGCCGCACCAGGATCAATCAAGAACGGTAATATATTAAAGATCCATTCTACCTTGTGGCTTGAAAAAAGGTGATTTTTTGGAATTTTTTTCGAAAAAAATAATGAAGATACATACTTCATTGAATGCACTCTGAATTATGCATGAAGCGCATGATGTATCGTTATATTCTTTTTTATTATTGGTGAACAACAAGAACAATGATGCGCTTTACTCGGAACAGACCTATTGTTTTTACATGTTATTTGTTACACCCAGTAAGAAATGATAATGGAATCGACATCGATTTTATTGTCATTTTTCACTGAATATTTTTCTCTTTAATTTTATGTTTTATAAAGTCAATTTGTTGACTGTAAATTTACGTATTTAAAATTTCGGGAAAAAAGCCTCTCCGATTTGAACATGACATCCAAAATGGAAATACTGCAGCAATGGAAATACTCCTGTATTCTATAACTCGTTATGACAGTAAGGATGTTGTTACATTTTGTTGCGCAACGACAATAACGATATTGTTATTGTCATAACGATTTACAGAATAGAGGCAGGTCGCACCAGTCATTTCAAAAGAATTCAAAAAACAATTTTTTCTATTCAGAAAGAATGTGTCTATTGAATAGATTACAATAATTGGTTTTGAAAAAAAAATTAATAAAACGGAGACTATTTGAAAGAAAAGTTCGATTCTTTTTTCTTAAATTGTGTTCTTATTTTTGCGATAGAAAAAGTATTATTGATATTGATATAATTGTAGTCTATCTAGTAGAAAAAACACTGCTCTATAATTGTGCAAATTTTGAAAACAATACTGTTGTGCCCTCGCGACCGATTTACGAGGTCGCGTTCGCAAACGCGCATTCTCGAACCGCTGAAATGAACATGAATGTTAAGAAGAAGAACAAGAAGCATTTATTAATGCAAAATACAGAACAGAACATAGCGAAAGATGAAGCAATCAAGAGATACATCCGTATGCGCTGATAGCTCAAAATCTGACAATCTTGTTGTTAGACAGACGAATACCTAGTCGTTTCAACAACGCGTGCTCTTCGCTACACCACAGGCATCGGCAAAACATGGGCATAACACTGCCCCCTTTTTTAAGATTGGCGTTTCGACAATCACGGCTTCTTCGAAGTTTTTAGTTTCGGCATCTCGAAGAGTTTCAGAGCCCTCGATCAACTTCCTGCTTCTTATTGCGCTGCTGCTAATTTTTCAGAGCCCTGTTCCTCTTAAGGCGCAATCCTTCGTGCTGAGGCTTCCTGAGTCTTTTTCCTTTCCGAATAGGATCCTTCTTCAATTCCTCCCGGAACCCATCCCCTTGCGAAGGGAATTCTAGGATCCTCTTGCCTCTTCTTTTGAAGCCTTGAGTATTTGGTTCTTCTTTTTTCAAACAGAGGGAAGAATTCAATTGTATCGCAGTATCTTTGCCCCCAGTCTCCGCTCTGACATTTGCCCACTGTCCCATGGAAAAATCACGATTCAAAAACCACGGAAAGAACTATCTTCTTAAAAAAAAACTCTAATTTCCCCTTTGTCCCCATTGCGAAGCCATCGTTGATATTTCTCATTTCTGAGAATCGACAAATTCCTTCTTAACATAGCTAATAAATCCTCCGATCCTCTTTCCTCCGTATCATTTGCACGAATCTGTCTCAAGACTCTCTCTCTCTCTCGAACTTTCGGACTCTGTAAAAAAGTCATTATTATCAGCTTATATCATACAACTTAGCATCGATTTTATTCCCACTAAACGATTCTAGGACTCCGATTTACTATATTATATGATTTATTATATTATAATTATGAATCTTTTCCGCATAAGATGCTAGCCTATCTGAATATACTACTTTATTTTTATATTTGTTCGACTTGCGACAGTGTACAACGTTGCTTAATTTCTTAACTACACAATATGGATCTTCTCAATTGCTCTGTAATTTTGGAATTCTTCCTTTTTTCCTCCGAGGATTATACAGCTAAATGTTAATATTCCATTTGTCCGTCCGACTATGGCTGCAAAGCGGTTGTTCGCGTTTTCCTGATTCCTATGCGCGACAGTTCGCGAAAAATTCTCGACTCGAAATTTCTTTTTTGATCAGTGTGAACCTCTATGCAAAGAGAGGCTTTGCCAGAGAAGAAAATCCTTTTACAAATTTTTGATAATAAGAACAAAATCCAAGGAAACTTTTTAAATATTTTTTATTCTGAGAAATTGACCATTCCCTCACAGCACTTATTTTCTTTGGATCTATAGTGATCTTCTCTGCTGATACATGACCTAAGTATTTAATTTCCTTACTAAAAAAACACATTTCTTTGGATTTATTTTTCTTTAACCGGAGAAAAATTTTTCTACAATTTAATAACATTTCCTCAAAGCTTTTTTCAAAAATAATTATATCGTCGAGATAAATTAAACAAATTTTACAAAGAAGTTATTTTAAAATCTGTTCTATTACTCTTTCAAATGTTGCAGGAGCATTACATATATCAAAAAACTCTAAATTGCTATAAACCGTTACCGACCAAAAATGCCGTTTTCTCTCTGTCTTCTGCACGAACTTTTATTTGCCAATATCCGCTTTTTAAATTTAAAGTAATGAACCAAACGTTACCTGTAAATTGATCGAGGATATCGTCTATCTTGGGTAATGGGTAGGAATCACTGATGGTTATTGCATATCTTGTGATAGGTACACAAAATCTTATTGTCCCATCCTTTTTTTTAATTAACACAACAAGTGATGTCCATGGGCTATTAGATTCCTCAATAACTCCTTGATCTTTCATTTCCGAAATAATTTTATTCACTTCCTCTCTCATTTGTATCTCTCATTTGTATATATGTCGAGAAGCTTGCTTTATGGGGGAAAGGTCCTTTATGTTTATCATGTGTTCCCCTCCCCCGAATTTACAATTTCCTGCAAAAATCTCATTAGCAAACACATTGCAAAATTCATTTAGAAAATTGGCAAAGCTTTCTCTTTCAGATTTATCTAAATAACGAGAGTTTTTTTCGAATAAAGGCATTAAGCTCGATGGAATCATCACAACATGCAGTCATTCAATGCGATATCAATCAAAATTAGCATCATTTTCAGCAAATGAATTGAGAAAAAGATATTTTGGATCAAAGATATTTTGCATATGAAATAATTTGAAAAAATCGATTTCTAAAATACAATCGTCGTTTATTTTAGCAATCAACATTGGAACTTTCAAGGTTTCGCAAGTCAAACTTTGGTTATAGTTTTATATTTGATAATCTGTTTCCCCGTGTGGTACTTGACATTGCAATTATTTTTATTCTTAATACATCCGATTCGATAAATCTTTGATTTATTATGGAAGTATTGGACCATATGGATTCTAAAAATACAAAGTTTATCATTTGCCTCACCCTTATAGCAAAATTCTCGCAAATTATGCTCAATTTTATTTATCCTGAAAAGACATGGATTAGTACACAAATTCAATCAAAGAATATTGGTCATTAGCACAACAATCATTTTTATTTTCAATTTTAAACTTGAATGAAAGAATAATCATACATTGTCAATAGCATTACAAGAACATTGGTTAATCATAAAACAATTATTTTTTGGGGTTATTTCTACTTTAGTCGAGTTTGTCCAGACTAGCTCGATTATTCCCTATTTCCTGTCTCCGTACTGCCCGGACACTCGGAGCGAAAGTAATTCTCCTTACCATATTTTCCTCTTATTATTGATTTTCATTCCGTTTTTCATTTTAAACAAATTCCCGTTATTATTTTTTCTGTCCTTTTTCCTTTTTTTCTTCTTTTATTCTTCAATTTATTCTCTTTTTCTTTCGTTGAAATATTTTCCCTTATGACCAAAATTATTATTTTCATGAATTAATTTTACATCCTTTAACTCTTTTAACCGTTACTCTAAGAGATATCGCTCCAACTGAAGGGTTTCTTTCACGAAGTTATCCGACAAGGTGGAGACAAATTGGACACAAGCAGTTTTATCCCGAATCGGATGTGCGCACTCCGGATAGACCAATTGCGATAATCTTTCAATATCCGCGTCCAACATAGCCAGATTTTTGTCGAATTTCTGCTTTCTATTCATAAACTATGAATAATAGTTCTGTGCCGATTGATTCTCTCCGAAGCGCAACTCTAATTTTAATTTTAATTTAGCAAAATCTAAAGTTTCAAGATTCTCTACATTTTCTAAAATCGCGCGTGCTATTTTCCTCACGACTCTAAGACGATATTTTTCGTCTCTTCAAACCAATCGTTCGCACGCGCGATCAAACAGAATTGAGAAAAGGAAAGGAAGAAATTCGCGTAAAGGGACATTATATCATTAAACGCACATGACAACATTCACGCGCGAGAACTGAGCAGTTTTCATCAGCATGACGACAAGAAGCAGAACGAATTTGCGTTTCCGTTAAGAATGAAAAGACTTATCTAGCTATTCGTTGCGGACGCTTCTTATAGCAGTTTTCCTGTAACAAACGGATCTTCGCATCCTGTCGTTGTAAAAACCGTCGCAAGCTCCGCCTGCTTGCATGTCTGTTCCTCACGTAGTTGTTGTATTTCGCGGAGGAAACGGTTGCGTCGGAGGAGACGGCTTGCAGGGTTGTCGTTTCCGGTATTCGGTATTCTCACCGGATAGTCTACGGAGTTGTCGTTTCCATCATTCTCTCCAAATCTTCCATGCACTCGGCTCTGCATGTTCACTGGTGAGCGGAACATTAACCGCTGTCGAGATTCTCGATCCCGGAGCTCCCATGTTACGCTCGCGTGGCCGATTTACGGTCGCGCACGCACTCCCGAACCGCCGAAATGAATAACACGAATAAGAAGAAGAACAAGAAATAATGTAGAATACAGAATACCGAAAAATGTTAGATGGAATAATCAAGAGATACGTTCGTACTGCGTCGACTGCTCACATTCAAATCTAACGATCTTGTTGTCAGACAGACGAATGCCTAATTCTCAGCAACGCGTGCTCTTCGCTACACCACGGACGTCGGCAAAACGGGCATAACAGTACATTTAATCTCTCTATCAGTTTCGTTAGATCGAAAAATGTTGTTTCGAGAAAAATACGTTTAAAGTTTCAAGATTATTTGTCATGTTATTTACGCCTATATTTGATTATTTATAGCTAATCAGCTATTCCAGGGCCATATAATAATCTCTGATAAAAAAAACTTAAAACAAATACTTAAACTCATTTTGAGTTAATATTTTGCATTACCGACAAATAACTTCCATAGCAAAGAATCACGTCACAATAGAGTCACAATAATCAAGAAGAAAATATCATTGTGAGATTGTTATAACAAAATAACACATGTTACAAAGACATTCGTCACCATGACATTGCTGTAACATCACATTTATGATAAAGCGAACATTCGCACATCACTACGACATAATGTTGTACCATGATTGTTGTAATGTAACTATGACGTTTTTTTGCTATGGAGAAGTCTATTGTAAACCGTTCGTTACATATCTATGGCGCGCGCTTGCTATAAAATAAATCAGAAGAAGGTGGCACAAGGGGGAAGATTTCACTTCATTTCTATTTTTATAGAACATATATTGGCTCTATTCTGACTGCGTAGAAGTATGTAGTAAAAGTAGACAATGACAATTTTTAAAAGTTCAAGCCAATTGACATTGGAAAATATTTAATAAAGAAAAGGTGGGTTATGAAATATGCTCTTTATAATATTTGGTATGCTAATAACTAAAGTTTGTGCTTCAATGCTTATTGTAATATCGAATAAATGATATATACGATGATATAATGATGATACGATAAATAATAGGTTTTAATCAATGTTTTCTGACAGTCATGTGACTCATATAATTAAATTATAATTTAAATTATAATTTGTATTCTTATATGCGTAAAAGTTGCAATTAAATATTCCTATTACACTTGGAAATAAGATGACAGTAAATACAAAATACAATTTTTTCTGCTTGAAATCATTAAAACGATTTTATGAATTAAAATGTTGGATGTTTTATATAATTCGAAATATTTTAAGTTGATGAAATGCTGTTTAAATAATAAAAGTATGTCCAACTTATTTCCTATATTATTATAATAATAAATAATTATTATAATAATAAAAAAGAGAGTAAATTACTCTCTTTTATATTTTTTAAATTTATGTTAGGTTTACCTTTATGCATTTTTATAGTTTAAACTCTTGATTAGGGATTGTAAGTAAGTAAACTATGCAAGTTTATATTGCATTACATTATTTAATTTCTTCTCCCGTAGGTGACATCTTATATATATATATATATATATATATATACATCACCTTGATCAAAAAGTTCCCGGAATTACCACCAGGTGATGCTCTGAGTCAGCTGATTTGAGTTCTGTTTTTTTTTGGTTAGGTTGTCACATCTATCATTCCCACCAAATTTTATCACCATAGCTTGATATTTGTAAAAGTTACGCCGTCTTGAGTACATCTATCTCTGCGTATTTTCGATTTTTTACAGTTTTAAAAATGGAGTTGAATTTGCAACAACGAGTTTGTATTAAATTGTTTCGGCAGTAATACTCTAAAGAAAACAGCTGTTTATAAGTGGCATCAAAAAACCATTACGGGGAATGTGTTTTAACAGCCGAAAGGAGGTAATGGAAAAATCGAAGACGGCTCTGATGGCTATACCGACAATAGAGTTCCAGAAATGTTTCGAGAGCTGGATCAAGCGCTGGCATAAGTGCGTTGCAGTCAATGGGGAGTACTTTGAAGGGGACAATATCACTTTTGATGAATAAAACTTGTATTTTGAATTTTTTGAATGAATTCCGGGAACTTTTTGATCAAGGTAATATATATATATATATATATATATATATATATATATATATATATATATATATAAAGGGAAGATGCCAGTTTTGCAAGGTATGACATATCAGTTTTTTGGAATATCAGTAATCCCAATAATATACAATAAAATCAAAAAAAGTTTAATTCGTTAATTTGTATAAATAAAAAAAGTTTTTAGAATGTAAATAATATTTTTTTGTAGTTTAATTCAATAACATTAAGAAGTTATTCAAGAATATAGGCTTAAGTATAGCATCTTCATCCGATTTATTTTATACTTGCTTATGTATGATCTTTTTAATGCTTCATAATTTTTTTGTCTGTCGGAGTTTCCCACTAAGGTTTCAACATAATATTCTATATACTTGAGGCTATCAAACTATGCAAAAAAATTTTCAATTTTTGAACCCAACAAGGTAGAATGGACTCTGAAAGAAAGGAATTCAGAAATCATTCTACTGAGTGATCCTATACTTCGAACAATTATATAAATGGTTTCTTGTTGTAAAAAAAAAGAAGAGAGAGAGAGAGAGAGAGAGAGAGAGAGAGAGAGGAAGAGAGAAAGGAGATGAGGGGAAGAGAGAAAGAGAGAGAAGTCGGACATAATTTTAAGAAATTTAACGCACAGAATTAGCCGTAAGCATTTTTATAATGGTGTTTATAATGTACTGTATTAATGCTATTGTTAATACTATTACCATCACGTATACACACATACGCATACCTACTTGACAAAGGAAGACTCGGAAATGTATTTCATGGATTTTGATCAGCTTTAGCGTGATTATTCTTGAGCACCAAAAAATAATCTCTATAAAGCCGTGAATTGTACCTTCATATATTTTCCGAAAAAAAAATTGTGATTATAGGTCACGATGACGAATCACTTTCAAATGGTGAAATCAATAGATGTTAAAAAAACAATCAATTTTTATTTATATATTTTTATGAATTTCAAGTCCGAAAACTGTTAGTTTTTAAAAAAATTAACATTCTTTGATTTCAATCAAAACTTGAAATACTTCGCGAACGGTTGCTACTATTGAATAAACTTCTAAAAACGTTCAATGCCTGATTGTCAAGTTTTGGCAGAAATATTCTAAATGACGTCAAATAAATGCCCTTAAATGAATTTTTCACCGATCAAAAAGTTTAATGTCAAATATGTTTCAGTAAAGTTTCAGTTATATAGGATGGTCCACTTAAATCGACCATCTGAAATATCTCGTTTATTTTTAATGATATAAACAAATGAAAGTGGAAGGGGGTTTTGAGAGGGACATATTTTGATCATGTTTTTTTTTTAAATAGAAAAGCATCAAAAAGATATGAAGATTCCATTTTTTTAAATGAAATTGTATGATTTCTTACAATATGATTCATCTAATTATTCTGCATATAAAAGTATTAAGATAGTGATATAAAAAAACCAATAGCTGACGAGATTTACACTTTATTCTGCACTTATTGATATAAAATGTTAAGTAACTCATAAACTATTAATTTTTCAATAATACCTTAATACTTTTATGAACAGAATAATGATGATTCAGTTGGTGGAAAGAAAACATAATTGCTTATGAATTATTTAACATTTTATGTCAATATGTGCCAGAATAAAGTGTAAAATATTAGATAGGGGAAAAAGTCATATTTCTTCATATTTAAAAAAATTTTTTCACATTTTTTACAAAAATATTTTTAAAAAAGTTTTTTATTTATCGCGTAATTTTCGTTACAATTATATCATTCGCTAGAGTAAAGTTTCAGCTTTAAGAATTTATGTTTTTTAAATTGCGGTATGATGATTTTTATCGAAGTTATGGCAATCAAAGAATGCTCCTTTACTTAACTCGCGAATAACTCAAGAACAAAAAATCATAGGAACATTTTTAAAAAATGATTTTGTAAGGAAAACTTCAAGCACAACGAAAATTTTTGTAAATTTTTTTTGGACATGTGAGAGAAAGTGAAAAGACAATTTTTTATTTTTTTTAGCTTGTAGTTTTTAAATGTAAAAATTAAAAAAAAAACTCACAGAAAACTCAAAAACAGAGTAACCTTTCGAAAATAGAAATTTCAAACTTTCATCAAAAACTGATCAAAACTCTTTTTTTAAATGTAAATTTCATTCATTTTTAACAAAGATATATATAAAATTTTTAATTAAAAAATACGAAGAAACTTTTTTCCCGAATATCTCAACTATTGGTTTTTTTATATCACTATCTTAATACTACTTTTATATGTAGAATAATTAGAGAAAATCATATTGTGTAAAAAAAATCGTACAATTCGATTTAAAAAAGTGTAAGTAACTATATCTTTTTGACACCTTCATCTAGAAAAAAAAAAACAAGACTAAAATACGTCTTCTTCGAAACTCTTCTATTTTCATTTAAAATATATTTTTATATCACTAAAAATAAGCGAGATATTTCGGATGATCGATTTAAGTGGATTACTGTATACTGCTGAAATAGAGTTCTAAAAACAATATACATCAAATTTCAATGAAATTGCAAAATGCTTTGTAAAATATTCCTAGACATAAAGGAGGTGGGATTAGACTTCGCTTCGCATGGAAGGAAGGGAGAAAGGGAGATAGGATGGATCAGGGTAGACCTCGCCTTACATAGAAAATTAGATGCTCTTAGATAAGTGAAGTAGACTTCATTTCATATGGAAAATCGGTTCATAAATAAATATGGAATAGTTCGCTTCGCTGCGATGTATAACTTTATTTAAACATTTTGTGGTATTAAAATTTTTTATCGATGAAAATCCATTTAAAGATATTCAAAGTATTTAAAGTATTTTTGTCAAAATTTATAACACTCGGACGTTGGATATTCTCAAAAGTTTACTCTTATAATAAAATAAATCATATACTTTTTTTAGTAAAGTAAATCATACTTACAGTAAAGTAAATCATATATTTTCAAGACTGATGAGCACAAACAACTCTCAAGATTTTTACATATATGTATTTTTTACTACGCAGTAAAGTAAATGTTATCAATGCTAAGGAAAAAAATATTCATTCATAAAATAAATTCTATTGAGATATATGGTAATTTATAAATTTATTTTATTAAACATAAAAAGTATCTTATAATGTAGCTATGCCGTACAGGCGTATACAATGGTCCTGCCAATTTCATAAAATTTACTAGAATTTTAGCATATATTACTTTACATTGTTCTTCGTGTAAAAAGAAATTTATTAAAATTCTAGTGTATTATTTTACATTTTCCTCCGTGTGGAATTTTATTATCGAAGAATTTTATATTCAAATGGTTATGCAGTTACCTTACAGTAAAGTAACTCACACTCTATTTTCAAGTAATACAAACAAATCTCAACATCTTACGCACTTATATTTTTACCATACTAAAATAAATTTTGTCAGCGCTAAAACAAAAAATACTTGTCAATAAAGTAAATTATTAAAGATTCGCGTGAGACGTAACGGATTGAATAACAATCAAATGCCAAATTGTCTAGAAGCGTGCGATTGTAGTTCAATGTTAACGTATTAGATTACTATCCTAAAGAGCTTAAGTTCGAATTCCATCGATACATGGAGGAAAATGTAAAGTAATATAACACTAGAATTCTAGTAAACTATGTGAATATTGTAATAAATTAGCATATATGTAGGAACAGGCGCTCACTTATGTAAAGTTTACTTTACTTTTCTACTAACTGATAAGCAATCATCGTACAGTCATACTGTAAAGTACTTTTTACATTTCGTAAAATATAGATTTACGAAATATAAAAAATAACTTTACAAAATCTAAAAAGTACTTTACGGTATTACGACTGTAATCGAAGATCACTCATTTACTAGAAATAAAAAAAAAATTGTACATGAATGAGTGCTTGTCCCTTTAATGGACCTGCCAATTCTATACAATTCACTAGAATTTGAATATATATTATTTTATATTTTTCTTCGCATTTTTTTGCTTGATTTATAAGCAAGAAGCAACTCTTGTTTAACGCGTTAATACAGTATATAAAAAATAAATCAAAGTCCTTCATTTCCTTCCTTTTCATGAAATAAAGTACTATAATTGATTGATTTTCTTATGCTTTATACGTTATGCGTTATGCAAAAATCCTTGCTCCTCGCTATATGCTTACACATTCGCCCACTAGAAATATATTTTTCTAATTTTCCTAAATTTTCTTTTTTTTTCTTGTTGTAAATTTATTCTGATTTTCAAGCTAACATTCTTTTCAACTGAACTATCTATTTATAAATGAGGAGTATAATTGAGAAGAAATGGATATTTTTTTTTAAATTTGCAATTATAATAAAATCGATTCTATAATATCACATATAGCACCAATTATTGCATAAAATTTTTAGAAATGTTTCAACCTTTCACATCTCATTGGCAATAGTTTTGAAAGGATTCTGCAATATGCCATATCAAATGTTAACAAAAGTATTTCTAAAATCATATGCAATAAATTTAAAAACATTATGATGTTAAAATTCAATAAATAATAATGGTTCCAATAATTAAATAAATTAAACAATACAATATAGAGCTAAGAACCAACTCAGGATAATATGAGTAACAATATTATTGTAAGCAATATAAAACGTTTCGACCCCTATCGAGGCCTCAATGTTAAAAATTTTAATGTTACTAACTACGCAAGATGTTAATCAATATATAAAAAGCGCATGTGTACTCGCACATGTTGGAAATAATAATTATGGCATGGTACGACCTAGATTCAATCAGTTTTCCATCAGAACTTATTGTTAGTCTATTCTAGAAGTCACATAATCATATGAAGTCTAACACCATAAGCTAGCTCTCAAATTTATAATAGGTTGGTCCAGTAAAAATTAATTTTTTCATAATTTTATTATCATATTGAAAATATGTATAAAATATCTTTAATTGCCAAAAATTATATGAATTATATGAATGATTTGTTCTGCTATAATTGCGAAAAATTTTTGTATATGAATAATGATTGTGATAAAATTGCAGGTGTGATTTTTTAATAGTGATATGTGCTTTTACACATATAATATGATTAATTAATCAAAATAATTGACGATATAATAATTATTTTTGAGAAATGTTTTAAGTTTATTTCAATAAGTTTTATAATTTGTAAACAAATCAATCTTAATAAATTTTAAGGAATGATTTAATTTTAGGAATGATATTTAAATATATGTTTAATTGGTAATTAAACAATATGTCAACATAATAAATTTAAATATTGTTTAATGATTTTTTTGTCTGCGATAATTTTTCATTGAGTTATGATGTTCTGAATATTACAATTTCGAGTGTGTTCTAAAATGTTCCCTATTTTTTATTGAGTATATATTGTTAAAAAATATATTGTTAAAAAATATATTGTTAATTGTAAGAATTCTCTTATATTTGTTGTACTGATGGAGGATCCAATTGTCAATTATTATGGAAGAGATAAAACAGAGGAGCTATTCGTTACTTCGTTGAAAAATTACAAATATGAAATTATTTAGTTAAAAATAATATTAGCTCGAAAATCATCAGTAAGTTTGCAATAAGAAAAAAAGAGAAATTAGAAAAATGAGAAAAGTATATATCCGATGGGCTTGAATGTATAAGTATATATTTCGAGTATAGAATCTGTAACGTTCTACCATGTGCGTCGACTCCTACGTTTTATGAATAGTAATCGTTTACGAGGTATTTCAAGTTTTAATTGAAATCAAATCATATTAAATAATCCTAAAAATCTTACTTGCATTTGGAAATTCAACAATAAGGAATAGAAGTAATGACTGTAAAGCTAGAGCTTTAATGATTAAATAATTCAATCTGAATTGCTACTATATATATAGAGGAAAATCGCCGATACTGACATAGGTCTCCTAAAATAATATCCCCTTATTTCTCAGAAACTAGCTATTGCATTTTATTAATAAATTACTAATAAAATACTTACTAAAATACTAACTTTATTAATAAAATAATGATTTGTTTAACTAATTAAAGAAATACAAACTCATAATTCGTTTGTGGCTTATTTCTATACCACATCAGCTAAAACAATTCTATGAATGTGAAAATAAAATTCTTACGATTTTCTTTTGCAAATTGCGTAGTTTAAATAATAGAGATATATATATATATATATATATATATATATATATATATACAATATATATATATATTAAATAATAGTGATATATTATTGATAATATTACATCATTTTAAATGCTTATAATTTCCTCAATCAGTTTTATTTATATCATTTTTTTCTTAATTTTTTCATAATACGATTTTAAATTTAAAATTGGGGTGCAGCGTAAACCGCCACACCTGTCTGTAAAACAGATCATGAGCTAACTTAATCTTTATAATATTATTGTAGATATATTACTTTAAATACGAAACGCCACTACGGTCTGAATGTTAAGATGTTGAACTATTATATATATTATTTATTTAAATGAATTAATTTCAGAAATTATAATTGTACGCCGATATGGTTGTCGGACTTCCAACGCAATCTGAAATATTAATAATCCCCCAAATTTCCCAAATTTAATCTTAAAAAACTGTAATAAACTTATTGCAAAAAATATTGCCTCGACTGGGAGTTAAAGTAATATATCTAAACGATCTTATTTTCAATCTTATTATTGTTTATACACGCTCGTCTACAATGCGTAACTCTCTATACATATCGGTTATTGGGAAGAATATTGCTAAGGTATTGTAATTTAAAGGACGCTCGCACGGAAGAGATCCGGGTTTGACCGATATCGGAACGTAATATTATAATTTCTGAAATTAACTCATTTAAATGAATATATACAGAGTGGTTCACTTAAATCGAATATCTTGAATATTTCGCTTATTTTTGATAATACAAAAAATGTTTCAAACGAAAGTGAAACATTTTTTGTATTATCTTAATACTTTTACGAACAGAGTAATAAGATGAATCAGTTGATGGAAAGAAAACACATAGTTGCTTATTTAAAAAATTATCTATTTTGTATAGATATTTTTTTAAAGCAACGATATGTTTTCTTCACTAACTGATTTAGCTCATTATTCTGTTCATAAAAGTATTAAGGTACGATTATCAAAAAATTAATAGTTTACGAGTTATTTAACATTTTATATCAATGTGTGCCAGAATAAAATGTAAAATCTCTCGTTAACTATTATTCTTTAGTTCTTTGATATTACTATCTTAATTCTTTTACATGCAGAATAATTAGAAGAATCATATTGTATAAAAAAATATAATTCCAAAAAATCATATAATTCCATTTTAAAAAGTGGAGGTAACCTTGATACCTTTTTGACGCCTCCATCTAAAAAAAACTAATATGACCAAAATATGTCTCCCTTTCACTTTCATTTAAAATTTTTGAAATTGAAACATTTTTTTATATCATCAAAAATAAGCGAGATACTTTAGATGATCGATTTAAGTGAACCACTCTGTATAATAGTTCAACATCTTAACATTCAGACCACAGTGGAGCTTTATATTTAAAGTAATGTATCTAACATAAATGGTCTTATTTCCATTCTTATTATTGTTACACGCTCGCCTACAATTCGTAACTCTATATTTATCGGTTATTAGGAGGAATATTGCTAAGGTCTCGGTAGTCTAAAGGCTTAGGACGCTCGCACGGAATCCGGGTTCGACTCCCGGCCGAGGCAATATTTTTCGCAATAAATTTATTACAGTTTTTTTAAAATTAAATTTGGGGGATTATTAATATTTCAGATTGATTGCGTTGAAAGTTCGACAACCAAATCGGCACGCAATTATAATTTCTGAAATTAATTCATTTAAATGAATATATATAATAGTTCAACATCTTAACATTCAGACCATAGTGGCGTTTCGTATTTAAAGTAATGTATCTAACATAAACGGTCTTATTTCCAATCTTATTCTTTATAATATTTTTATAGTGTCAAATATCTATTGGAGTTGAAGACAATCGTGCATATATGGAAAAACTCTTGAAAAATTATCGTGTTATTCGTATCGTATTTTTACATCTTGCAGAACAGCGTAAAGTAAATATGCATATAATTTAATAAAAATGTTTTATAACGAAATGAAGAGATTCTGGAACATTTTATATACATTCACTTATAGCTACACTTGTACATTCACTTATATACATGCATTTTTCTACAAATAATTCCTGTAAATGAAAAAGAATAGAAATACGCAGCATTACTGTCTACTGTATCAGTTCGAATCCATTTTATCAGACACTCATTTTTTCTTACCTCATGAAAAAATTAATTATTGCAAAATTGCAAACAATATTATAAAAACTTCTTATACTATTTGATGGAAGACACTTTTTAGTTTGTATTTATGTTTTTAAAGTTTTATTGTCTAAAAAAAAAGTGATATGTCGGTGATTTTCCTCTATGTACACAGACTCGGCAAATATAGTGTGAAATCGTGGATTCTTCATATTCACTTCATATCCAAAATTTAGTTTAAATAGGAAAATCCACACCAAAGGAATTCAAGAATTGGATTAAAATTCAACTGAATGTTTTAAAAAGTTGTGTGCAGATGTCAACCGATATTTGTGATGGCAGTACAACTGCGCATAGCAGAGATTCAACTTTGTACTGGCCGTAATCGTATGCCGTATGCCGTTATCTGTAAGAATCGATTAATCACAGTCGAGCATTCTTCTCTTATAATTGAATGAAAGGAGAATATTCAAATATGATTAATCAATTCTTACAAATTACAGTATGTGGTTATGTCCAATATAAATGATCCCTTACCGACTTAGACAGAGCATCGCAATTCACAATTGTAAAAAAAAAGTCGACAACAAAGAGCACAAAATAAATTAAAAATAAAAAAAAGGTCATTGTTTTGTACTCCTTCCCCCTCCCCTTTTCTCCTTTCGTCAGTCAAAAATTACATCGCCAGAGTCGGTGTGGTTCGCACTTCGACTTCGGAATAAGAAGCGTTACAACGAATAGATAACCCGTATTGATGAGGATCGGGAAACGAACTGATTTCTACGCGGAATGTGTGCGCGATCATCATCTTTTCGAGTGTCGCACAAGGAGGGATCGCGTACCATCTGAGATAAAGCGTGACTAGAACAAAATACACGCATGTTTTGAATGGTGACGGCTCGATGTCTATGAGCGTCTGTTTACTTATCATATTCGAGAATATATTCAAATCAATGATTATTCCGGAACAGATACTGAATCAGGCATTCTGTTAAAAAGATGTTAATACGCTGAAAAATTGTAAATAAATTTATTGCGAAAAATATTATTTTGGCCAGGAGTCGAATCCGGATTTCTTGTATTCCATACAAACGTCCTAAGCTTTTAAACTACCGAAGCCTTAATAATATTCTTCACGATAATCGTATGGAAACGTCTTTCTTTCAGACGATGTAATATAAATACAATAAGAATCTTACTAGACTGCATTGAAAATTCAGCAATAAGGAATAAAAATAACAGCCTTAATGGTCAAAGCTAGATCTTTAATGCTTAAATAATTCAATCTGAATTACTATATCTGGAGACGATAGTGCTCAGCACTAAGACACGAAATACATGACATGAAATACTGATGTGCCTCCTTTACGCGAATCGGCGAATTGCTCCAGATTATCGAATCTGACAAGAGAACAATCAAGTGATCTCTTCGATTTAAATGAGCTTTTTAGTATAGACAAAAATAAAAGATACGTATTTTCTTATGCGTGCGATTCAACATATAAGAAAATACGTGTTTTCTATTTTTGTCCATAGAACAACGCTCATTGAAAGCTCATTTAAATCGGAGAGATTCATTTAGTTATGTTCCCTTGTCAGTAATAGCTCTCGAGTTTTAAGTACACCTGATCGATAGCTTACACTTAGATTGTATCATACATGCTTTTATTTTTTTCTCTGCATACTCTATAAGCGGAAATATTGCGACGCAAAGTTTGGATTTGTCACTTTTCAGATTCAGATACGTCGTCATCGTCGACCACATGCCACGCATTTCTTTGTCCGTTTAACATTTTTTACGCAAAGAGCGCTAGTAATATATATGATCAGCGAGTGCTGCGATCTGTACTACGACAATGTTTCAGTCGATTCAAAACAACAGGATCGGTATAGTTGGTCTAAGTGTTTGGTAATAATAAATAGATAATTGTTGAATTTAGCCTGCTCACCTCTGTTGATAAAATTGGGTTCATTCAATTGCGTTTTTACATGAAACGAATGAATCTGATAAAAAAATATCGCTCTGCCCCGTGGATCGAGGAATTAATCGTTAAAATCGATTCAGGTTAGGAAATTTGTCACATCGATAAGAATATGTAAATGAGGCTACAGTAAGTATTTTCTGCTTCAATTACACAAAAATTTTTTTATTTTAAAACACACATTCAGAATTTGTTTTGGTTAGGTATCTGTTTGCTTTAAAAATACAAATTCTCTGCTTTAAAAACAAAGTTTCTACTGTAAAAATTATATAGAAAAATTATATAGAAAATAACTTGTTTTTTAATAAGAAGACGTCGAATCCAACATACATTGTCTGTCAAAGATACTTCAAACTACTACTTTTCTTTACTAATGTTTTTTATACGTTTGCATATTTCTAAAAGTTCTTTCTTATTCAAATCATATAAAATTATATAGTCCGAATGAAATAACGAAAAAGTGGCTTCTTTATACATTTTTGACTTTATATACATGATTTATATACATAATGATGATGAGAATGTTGAGATGAATGAATATTACATCAGTAATCAAGCAATTATTAAGTAATAGGATTGCTATATGGATTTGTTAATGGTAATTACATCGCGTTACTAAATGTGTAAGTTATATTGGATTGATTTATATAATATTATATAATATTAATTAAATCAATTAAACACAAGACTACGAGTTAAATGTTTAAAGTAATATATCAATATGTATTTTAAATACAATTATCTCAGAACTATGATTGCATGCCAATTACTTTCGGATTTGTTAATTAATCTGAGATGCTGATAAAATTCCTCAAAATTAAATTAAAATCTTCCTCAAATTAAATAAAAATTTGTAAAGAATTTATTGCAAAAAATATTACCTAGGCAGGGAATTGAATTCGGATTTCACGTATACTATGCTAGCTCAGTTGTCCTCAGAGACTAGCGTTCTCACAGATAAAAATATTTTTTGCATTTTAAATTCTTTACAAATTTTTACTTAATTTGAGGAAGATTATTAGTATCTCAGAAAAAAGAAACTATGGTATATTTTAGTATAGATATATGTGGTAGATGATATCACGATAACGGAATTCTAAAATAAACTAATGGTAGGCGCGATATGTAAATTCAAACATAATCGGCATATAATCAAAGTTCTGAGATAAATGTATATTTTTTACATATAAAGAAATATTACAACTGAATCAAAACCCATCTAAGTAACTTATCTATAATATAACTACAGGTTTATTGGAATATAACCCATCGGTTATTCCCTAAGTGATTTTGAACAGAGTGTTCTTGTTTTTGACAAGAATTTATTCTCTTGAATCTTCTTTTTACGTTCGTTCTAAAAAGCAATGTATCCCAACTCTTTCGTGTCGCTGTAATCGTTCTCCATGTTTTCGCACTTCTCTATGACTTCGTGAACGTATTTTACTCTTAGATCTCTATGTGAGTTGTCGTTTCTTATATACTATGAAGCATCTACCTCATTCCTAATAAAAACTTTATTCTGAAATCTCTAGATACTATCCGCATTCATCTTCTTGGCGCAATCCCAGAGTTGAACACTATATGTCTATATCGGTTTCAAGGTCTGTCGATATAATAACAGTTTATTGTTAATGCTCAACTTCTTCGAATTTTTTCCCCATAACCAATACATGCTCTGATGTTTAATTCTTTTATTTTTTTTTAATATGCTCTTTCCATTTAAGTTCAGCATCAAACGTCATGCCTAAGTATTTGACAATATTCGCATAAGGTATTTTCTACGAGTTAATTTCAAACAATATCCTGGTAACTTTACGATTTGTAAAATTTATATGTGTCGATTTGCTTCATTTAATTTGATTACTTATTTCCAATTGTTCACGGCATTGACAGCTGTTTCTAATTTGTTTTGTAGATTCCTCCATGCAATCATCAGTTATTAGAATTGCTGTATCGTCAGTAAATATAACTGTTCTTACTTCTCTCAGGTTTGATATATCATTTGTATATAGAAGAAAAAGAACAGATCTCAAAATGTTGTTCTGTGGTACTCCTGCTGGTATTTTCATTAACTCAAAATATTCTCCTTCGCACTTAATTCTAAAATATCTATCTGTGTAAAATCTTAATATCTGATAATATTGTTATGGTAAATCTCGTCATAGTTTATATTCCTCGATGCCACACACTCTATCGAATGCTTTGGCAATGTTCAGAAAGACGCATACTTTTTTGTTTTCTTTTTAGTCATTGGTTATTCTGTGCATCTGGTTTATAGTGAAATGCCTCTCTGAACCCAACCTGGTATGAGGGAATAAGGTTTCTTTCCTATATTATCGACTTAAGCTTTTTCATAAGTAATTTTTTGAAAAATTTTGAAATTATGGAAGCAGTGATATTAATCTGTACGATTTTTTATCTTTGGGTGATTTGTCTGGTTTAGGGATTATTATTATTTTTTCTACTGCTTTGGTACATATTTTAACTTGAATGCCGCATTCATTAACTGTTGCAGCTTCCTTATCCCTTTTTCAGACTACTTCTTAATTATTTTTTCTGTAATAGAATCATACCCTGAAGCTTTTTTAATACTTAGGTTATTCTTAATTTTCTCTTTAATTCCCTCAGAGTTACCAGTTGTATTTCTTGCTCATTCTTTTTATTACTTGTATTATACTGTTTTCTGCTGTTTGTCTAGGAAGAGATTGAAATGTTTTAAGGTGTTTTTTTCTTAAGGTGTTTTGCAAATAAATCAGCGTTTTGCACTTCATGTCTTTGTTAATCGACGGTATTTGTATTTTGGATCTTTTTAGACTTTTGATCGCTTGCTAGAGTGAGTAATTTGTGTCTTTTTCGGCTATCAAATTTTGTAAGTGTCTACAATTAATTGTCTCATTTTTAATTTTTTTAATCAGTGTTTTGAGCTAATTATCTAGCTTATTTAATTTTTGTTTATTGGAGTACGACCTTTTCCTCTGCTTTCGTTTTCTGCTAAACAGTTCCCTTACTTCTAATGGATATATAATATCTTTGCTTATTCTCTTTTATCCAGCAGGAGTGCTCCCCCGCCTGTTGTATCTTTTGTATTAGCAGATATGTTTCATCTCCCAGTTATTGTGAGTTTCTTATAGACTTTTAGAATTCAACATTATTTTCAATTATCTGTCGAAACTTGTTCCATTCAGTTTTGCTATTTGTTAATTTTGGATTATTCTCCTTCTCAATTATGTTATCACTGATAATTATTGGTCATAATTACTGGTGAGCGATCTGAATTCTTTAGCATTCTTAATATGTATATAGTTTCCAGAGATCCCTTTAGTTAGAAAGAAGCCGATTAAGTCCAGGGTTTTGTTTGTATCCGTAGGCCAGTATGTTAATTTACCTCTAGAGTGAAAGTTACACCTCAGTTATCTTTCCGCTCCAAGTAACTCGTTTCTCTTGGGATTTGTAAGTCTTGATCTCTAGAATTATTTTTAGCATTAAAATCTCTACCGATGATAAATTTATGTCCTAATGATTTAAGAAGTATGTTATATTTTTCTTTTTTCCAATTGTATCGTGACAGACAATATGATAGTTGCCGATTATAGTGGTGTTGTGCGTGTATAGGTTAGATTACAGCCGGCCGCACTGTCGCCGGTAACGCACAAGCTATTCTTGCAAGATAGAAAGGGTTCCGTTCGAGGCTGACTATTTACAATGTATTTACATAAGCTATGTGCAGGTAGCCCTGCAGAGGACTGTTTATATGGTCTGAAAAGGGCCGTTATGGTGTGGTATCTATCGCGTTACGCATTCTCGAAACATGATTGGCAGTGTCTTAGCGAGGCCCTCCAGCAATTGTTGTTGTTATTGCAGTCGACCTCGGTGGAGTGGCCTGTAGGTGGCAGCAGGAAGGTGACTTTCCTTCGCCAGGTCAGCAGTGCCCCAGGCGGCGTATGTGGGGAGAGTTATACTTGCTTCGGCATCTGCAACGTTTCCCACTTGTTTCTCGACATCTGCGTACCGGTGATCCTAGGCGGTGTCACAGGCAGCGATGAGATGTTGGCCGGAATGGTGAGATAGTTTGGCGTATATCTCCGGAGCTGGCAGTCCCACGTGCTGAAGAGTACTCGTGGCGCAGCGCTTGAAGCTCACGCGACCGCCATGCTTATTCGAGCGGGATGAATCTCCACCTTGCAGGTGATGGCGAGCGTGGGATCGCTGGCGCTTGTTGCTTCCGTTCTCTGGCCGCGCCTGCAGACTACTGTCGCTCCTCTGCGAGGCCTGCTGCTCCTCCGCTGCCAGGTTACTGCTGCTGCGACGGCTCTGCTGTCTTGCTGCTGCTGAGTGGCCCCTCTGCTGTCCGGCTGCTGCTGAGCGGCACCTCTGTTGTCCGGCTGCGGCTGGGCGGCGCCTCTGCTGCCTCTGCTGCCTCGCTTAAGCGTCAAAGTTGATGACTATTCAAATTAACTATTCAGATTAAGAAATCTATCACAATAGTGGTTCATTACTTTAAAAGCACAAAATTCTCTGTTAAAATAGTAAAGTTTGTGTTTTTTAAACCAGTTATTTATTGCCTTAAAAATATATAATCACTGCTTTAAGAACACAAATTCTCCACATTAAAAACAAATTTTATGTTAAAACAGTGAATTTGTATTTTTAAAACAGTGAATTTGTGTTTTTAGGCCAATATTACATGCATCCGTTTTTTTGTCGCACGATAAATTTTTCAAGCCTGTTGATTGGCTATAGGACAAAGAGGTCCGAGATACTCTCTGTCTTGCAACCAATTAATATGCTTGAAAATTCATTCGACAAAAAACCGATATAATATTGATCTAATATTAATCTAATACATAACATATCAGCCATTAATAAATCGCATTGTCTCTTTTTACACTGTTAAATCGGTTAGTATTTACGCATATCAGATTGATGCGGATTAAATATTTGATATGTCCTTATTTACCGCTCTGACGAAAATGAAAAGTTTTATAAGCGTTTGTTTAATGTTTACATAAGCGTTTGCAGGAATTCGTCAAGAATTCAGAAATGTATAGAGTGTTCATAAAGCGAAAATTGCAACGCTGTAATGTTTGGAAGGCATTTTTTGACGAAAATAAGAAATTTCATGAATGTTTGTTTAATGTTTACATGAGCGTTTGCAAGAATTTGTTGAGAATTTAGAAATGATCAGTAGAGTATTCGTAAAACGGAAATTGCAACGTTGCAATGTTTGGAAGGCATTCTCTGAAAATAAAAAGTTTCATGAATGTTTGTTTGAAGTTTACATGAACGTTCAGATCAAATGTTGAACGCAGACATTTTATTGAAAAAAAAGGTACAAAATTTTTTATTGAAAAGTCTCATCATACCGCGCCTTTTATTCTATTTGATGTGGTTTTTTAAATGTGAGAAATTAAATTTCCTTGTGTCCCTCTAGGCCATATTGTGCACTACTTGAAAATCGGATATGTAAAAGAATGTTTGCTAAACGGAAGAAAAACGCTTGTGTTATGGAGTTGAGAAAAACATTTTTTAGGCGTTTTTAAGCCGCGTAAAACCTTACAAAACATTTACTGAGATTCAATAATTCGCCACATTGGAATAGCGTTTGTTGAATAGAAGAAAAATGTCTCACGTATTGAGAAATTTTTGCTAAATGTTTGAAAAATCTGACGTGAACTCTCTGCGCACGAAGGCGCATCCGCATTTATTGAGAATCCTTTGGAAAGCATTACTTTAGCATTATAGAAACAACATATTTTCATGAAACGACATATACTATTTTATAAGCGTTCTGAAAACGTTTAAATGGTGTTCTGTAAGCGTTCTTATAAAGTTTGAAAACATATTGTATAAACTCTTAAAAAATCGAATGGTTTATAAAGTTCCATATTTTCGTTAGGACGATCTGCCTCAGAAATCAGGTTAGGTGATATGACTTCACTGCTTTTCAAAATAAAAAACTTCTAATTTTAACTTGAACTTAAAAGCAGTAGCAAATTTTAATATACGATTCAAAACGAACCAAATGTTTATAGCATGCTGAGATCCTTTGACACCATTTGAGCGCGTATCAGCTTGGTCTGATATTCGCAATTCAGAAGTATTCGAGGAAGGACGTTTTGGAACGTAGCCTCAATATGCGCATCAAATGCTCGGTATAAACTAGGCCATTGCATGACAGATTACCTAATCTAACCTTTAAAATACCACAGGTAATACCTTATGACACATTTCCACTGAGCGTTTCATGCATTGCATAGTCGAAGGAGAGAAAGAGAGGGGTTTTGTGTGTGTGTGTGCGTGTGTGTGTGTGTGTGGTGTGTGTGTGTGTGTGTGTGTGTGTGCGTGTGTGTGTGTGTGTGGTGTGTGTGTGTGTGTGTGTATGTGTGTGTGTGTGTGTGTGTGTGTGTGTGTGTGTGTGTG
>Ga0157364_1000292_pt1 | contig 30319 bp, 9 predicted proteins | sample AttsexASBM2_FD_111476 | JGI IMG/M metagenome (GOLD analysis project Ga0157364, IMG submission 111476) | Fungus gardens microbial communities from leaf cutter ant in Ribeirão Preto, State of São Paulo, Brazil - Atta sexdens ASBM2 | ecosystem: Host-associated > Fungi > Mycelium > Unclassified ... | reverse complement strand
GTAATGATCTTTCATTCTAAGGATTTATCAAAGCGTGAAAAAATTTAATTTAAAGCTTACCTATTCATCCTATTATAGATAAAAAAATCTACGCGGAAAGAACGATTTTGTTAAATTATCTAAAAATTCAAATATAAACATAAAAATAATTTTGTCTCTCTTTAATCGGATTATTAAAATAATTATTTTGGATGCTTAAGTATAATGAGTAGTGATGTAAAAAGTTTTGACATTCTAATAATCAGAAATAGTGTTCTATATAATTATTTTGATGATACAACAAATTATTTTTAGACCTACATGTAGTTAAATTTTTTAATATTATTTCTGCACAGAGAAAAATATTTAATTGAATTAATTGGAATTCTGGTGAAAAATGAATTATCCAGAATTCTAGTTAAGACTACTAGATTTCTGGTTAAATCTAGAATTGTATTAGTTTCATCAAGGAAATTCTGAATCTTGTTTATCTCAATTAGAATTATAATAGATTCAAGAAATCTAATACATTTAATCAAAATTCTAGATCGTTAATTTTTCGATCGTGAATTGCTATATCAATACAATACATATTAATATCAAAAACGTTTACTATAAATAGCGAAACTAATTCGCAAAAAAAAAAACTGAAAAAACTCTTATTCTATATCACATTATTCAATCTTATACACACGATTAGGTTTTATCATTTCTCACCAAGTACAAATGAACGCTATGCAAATATACTATTCCTTTTTCGCTTTCACGTGGAAAGTATGAAAACAAATTAGAACACAAATCATTTAAGTCATTTAGTAAATAAATTATACATCCAAATTATATAATCCGATATGGCCTTTTTTATTGTCGTTCTATTCAAGTGAGTAAATTCTATTATGGTTTTTAATTTAAATAACCCGTTTATTTTACGTAAATTAATTTGTATTTCGTACAATTATACGCAATTTTATCTCGTTAAATATTATATAATTTAGTCGGAAGGAAAAACAAAGTGTCGATGTCTTAATTGGCATAATTAATGATCTGTTTTGAATGTAATGAGGAAATGATAAGAAACGTGTACTTCAGTGCATTTTGATGATTTCTTTGAAAGTCATCATGTAATAAGAAGAGATTTAAAACAACTAGAAAATGTACGGCTTTGTAGACGCGAAGAAGGTGTAATCGACCTCGCACAAAATGTCTGTTATCTCGTTTAATAATCGACAGGATGATTATGCGTTTCCTTAATGTACAGTTGTTGCACTTCGCGTGCATGTCTAATGAAGTAACGTGTGCTAGCACAGAGCTAAAGGTTAAAAACGTTTCACCGACAATTTCGCGTGCGTTCTGCACGATTCCATCGTGATATCAAATTATCCAACACACGGCTGACTAATGCGCGTAGTGATAAGTGCTCCATGCTGTTGTCGTGATATCGTATGTCCAGGAAAAAAAAGAGATTGTAATAAAAATTCGCTACGTGTGTCGCACAATAACGCGGGACTGCTACATGACGGTCGTATAAACTAGATGAGTGGTAAATGAAATTACTTCAGACAGGATGTACTTCTCGTAGCCGTCTATACATACAGAAAAATATTACTGTACGGAAATAATAATTATTTCAAATATTTCAAAACTTCATATATAAAATCTATTATAAATTCATTACAAGCATCAAATTTATTCAAAATATTGTATATTCTGAATCCTAGTACACTGTTAGAAAATTTGTATTAAATATAAAATATTTCTCATGTCCTAAATTGTCTGCTCAAAAATTTAAGATAAATATGTCAGAAAAAAATATAGATATGCAAAAAAATTATCATAAAAAAAATAACACTGACACAGTTTGTAAAGTATGGAAGTATATTTTTTTTAAGAAAAATTAACATTTATGATATGTTAAATTAACATGTATTTTTCATTTATTCATCTTAGAATTTACGTATTAAAATACATTATTTTTATGTTACTTATTCACTTGCTCCATAAACTATAACACGAAGAAACGTTGAATATCAATTTAACATAAAATATTTTAATAACATGTTAAATTAACATTCGAATGTGTTACAAAATTCAACATAAACAAGAACGTGAATTTTCAATAAAAATACACAATGTTTTTTTAACGTGTAAGTTTAATATTACAATCAAGACTATTAAATTAAAACAAATCGATTTGCTTATTATATAAAGTTGCTTGTTCGTTCAATTTTATAAAATATTCTTCGAAAAAAAATAAATTCTTATTTTAAGTATATAATAATAAGCACTTCTAAAAAATTTGTAATATATTTTATATATATTTGTAATATATTTTAAGATTATTATTAAGAAAATATTCTTTATTAATATCATTATTTAATATAAATCATTATTTCATTATTTAATCATCATTTAAATATATAATCATTATTAAATCATTATTTAAAAGAAAGAAAGTAAATTGAATAATCATTTTTTTATCTTATAAAATGTTTTTTTTCGTAACCTTTTCGAGTATTATTCCACGGTCGTACATTATTCGAAAAGTATTTAATTTAAAGACTTTAAAGTTTCAAGGAGGAATCGTAAATTAAACTGCGTAAAAGTTTAATTTACGATCTTTAGTTAAAAGATCGTAACGCAGATCACAAAGAAGATAAAGAAGAGATGCATTTGAGTTTACGTCCACGTCACGTGGCAATTACAACGTCCGTCGATCGTAAAATCTTGGACAATGACTGGCAACAACGTTGGCCGTGAACGAGTTCAGTTCCGTCTTCAATTCAGGGCCCTCGAGAAAGAAAAACGGATGATTTAATTACCTCCGGGATGGTAGTAGTCGCGGTCATCTGCCGATGGGATACAGATAAGGCAGTAAATTCGATGGCTTTTCTCGTTTAAAGAAAACATGAAGTGTTCGCGCAGCATTGAAATCCGTGTCTATATATTGAAGATTGAAGATCGAAAATTAAAGATTAAAATTTAGATTTCAGAACAAATATAGGGATTTTAAAATTAAATTTATCTGACTCCTCATAGCAAAAAATATTACAAAAAATTCATCACAAATATTAAATTTATTCAAAATATATTCTAAATCCTAAGTTTAATTCTCTATCCGTGTTTATATCACATATCATTGATTATGTTCAAAACTTCATCTTTTTATTGATAATACTGTAATATCACGAAAACTTTTTAAAAATGCTCGCAAAAAAGACCCGAATACGGTTAGAAGGTTAATAACTTTAGTCACGATTATTAAATTAAACAAATTCGATTTGCTTATTATATAAAAATGCTTCTTCGATCAATTTTGTAATATTCTTAAAAAAAATAATAAATTTTTATTTTGAGCACATATTACTGAGTTTTCTAAAATTTGTAATAAATATATTTAAAAAAAAATGTATTTAAGTCATGGAAATATACGAATGTCCGCTTTGTCACAGATATGATATTACATCATGTTCACAGCAAAGCCATGGCAATGTGCGAATGTCCGCTTTGTCACAAGTGATATCGCTACATGATTATGAAGCTGTTATAAAAATTGTATCTCACTGTGATACTGTTACGACGTATACAGATTAAGATAATAATACGATATCATTGAGACCTTTTGATAACCTCATAGTAACATTATAATTTACTTGTGACATTGTATCCTTGTAGCCTATCGTGATGTCACTGTAATGTTTTTTTGCTATGAGAGACTAGACAAATTCTAATTCGTAATCCTCAGTCTCCAATATGTAGTCTCCAATATGACACGGACTTAAGAGATTCTTAGTGAAGACCGAACTTTGACGGAATTACCGTTTTTTACTGATTCAACAGAATTAACACGCATACGATTTACTTGATTCATCGACATATCACTACATTAATATCTCACGCACATATATATATATATACATAAATTTTCGTAAAACAATATCATATAGAATTATATGTCAAAGGCTATTTGATGCTCTGTATTTGTGAATATCATTTGTCCTTCTTTATCTTTGATAAACAATAAAATGATTCCAAGAGCACTGTGAACGTCTAATGGAATGCAGCCTAATAAGAGCCTCAGCACAAATATGATCGTAACTGAATCGTGAAACGTGAGTCTTATTCATAGGTCAACGGACAATGTTTTGATAAATCTACAAGTACAACTTATGTTCCACGACTCAGTAACGGTCATATTTGTGTTTAGATCCTCAATCTAATTCCAAGAACTATACGTTGTTTCTTCGAGTCTATCTAAAATCTATTAGTCTGTAGCTTTCAATTTCGTACAGAGCTTTTATATGAACTTGACAGTTCTATATGTCATATTGGACTAAGAAATGGTAAGATATCGATTTCAAAAAGTATGGCTTCGACATTAATTCCATGCTACAGACTACCATTAATGTTCTGAAAAAGGATTTCCAAATCTGTAATATGTGCGATTTCTACGATAATTTTGCATTTAATGGGTAAAACAGGCGATTTTAGAATTCCCTTAAAAGGAAGGCGGGATACATTCGAGGACGAGAATTCGCATCGTCTCCGGGATCGACCGGTGCAGTACCCATATATACACGTCTACGGAGCGTCCCGTTAACGGACCTCGCTTCGCGGATTGCGTCTGTCACCTACATACGCGGAGACGCGACAAAACGTATCCCGTTCTCGGGGCCGCGTGTTCGAATGCGGATTTACGGCTAAACGACGACGGGCAGTCGCTCCAATAACCCTTAACTCCTTGAGGCATGGTCACGGTGACCGCATGTCCTTTTACGGCCGCCGAGACAATATGCAGCAAGAAACTGGGACGCTCGTCGTTTTTCAGAGAAAGACAGAACCAGGACATCTGTTCTATGTCTCTCGTGTTGTTATCAAAAAGTTTTTTTTTTATTTCTGCACTAGACTGCATGAGAACTTTCTCGCCTGCTTCAAATATTAAATAAATATAACTATTTCGCTTTAAGTTTCAAAAGTGTATACTTTAGCTATAGAAAAAACAAATTTTTTTATGTTATCAATTCTATATTGTACACTCGTATGACTGTTTTTTACATAATTATTCACGAATATTTCTGACATTCCAACATTCCAACTGGAAAAAAAATCTGGAAAAAGATTGTATTATTGGAATTTCTGATCGAAAATGGACAAATCAGAATTTTCTGGTTGAATTACGATTCCAGTTGAGATAATCAGAATTCTGGTTGCTAGAAGCTGATTGCAAGAACGTCAAAACTTTTTGCATCATTGCTCATTATATTCGAATTTTCTACATAATTATTTTGGTGATCATAAGAGAATTATTTTCAGATCTGTATCGACCTAACTTTTTCCGTAATAATACAATCGGTCCTCTATAAAAGTAATTTGTTGGGATCGACCTCCGTAAAAATAAACAAATACGACATGTACTCGATTACTATATAAAAGAGGTTAAGACATGAAATTAACTTTACGAAAATTTGATTGTATTTAACAAAATTCTTTCTGTGAATGACTATTGGATTGTCAGAAATATCATATAAATAATTGCGTTAAAAACAATAACATGAATAATTCAAATCTGCATTTACCTAAAGTTTTCCGTACACTTAACAAATTTAAAAGGCTGAACACTTGCGAGTAATAAGGATTAAATAAATTATTTTCACACACATATTGTACGCTTACATCACGTATGTCTTGTGATTTGCATAAGTAATGTTGAAATTAGATTGCTCAGATTTAATTCTATTAAACGTGAAAGTTGCACTTCAAAGCGTTAAACATTTGCGGAAATGTGGTGAGTCAAACCGCAGACATTTATGCATAATTGTGTACGTTGCATCCGCAATACGTTGCCAGCGCCAAATATTTGCTCTAGTAAAAGTGCGAGATTGCAAGACAAAATAATAGAGTTTTCATTCGATAATGTATGGCGTCACGGCTATTTCTAGATATTTACTATCAGACATCCGTTGTAGCAGAATCTGAGACGATGCGGCGGACATACGATTCAAACAAGAATTATTGTTATCTCGCGTTTCTCGATCGAGAGTGTTCCGCGGTGTGCGCGAGAGGAAATTATAGTTGTATGCTGTTTAAGAACCTGTGACAATTTCCTGAATTAACATCAGCATCGCGTGTCGCTAGTAAACACGTCTTAAATGTATCCATATAACGTAATATTAAAGTAAAGCTGGTCCGAGACTTTCAAAGCAAGAAAGTCGAGCTGTTTATTAATAGCATACTGTGTCGAGAAATGCCGGATATTTAAAGTTGCTTTCCATTTCATATAAGAGAAACAGTAAGAATCGTCTTTAATCAATGAAGAAAACTCGGTCTTCTCTTTCACGATAATATTAAAAGTAACAATAAGGAAACAATATAATAAAAGTAATAATAATGATAAATTAAAAGTAACAATTTTTTTGATTGTGAATTCTAGTAGATAAATGTAAATCTATAAAAAAAAAGAATAAGATACAATGCAACTTTTATGAATAAAAACTCGTTGTTAAAATTTTTTACATAAGTATGTAAGAATTTTTTTAGATTTTAACACATTACAGATATAAAATCAACGAAGAAAAGGATTTAATTGTAAAGGAAGTTAAATCATTCAATCTTACTGTTACAAATATAAGTAAGTAATATAAGTAAGTAATATAAGAAATATAATAATGCTATAATTGTAAAGAGAATGTGGAAGCTACAGTTGTAAAGAAAATACAGTTGTAGGAAGAAAAAAAGAAATTAAATTCCCAAATCCCTACTGTTGCAAATACAATTATATCTATCAGTTAGGTATATTTAATAAAAATAGTACACATTTTGTTCCAAAAATATAAAAATGTACACTAAAATTTGAAAACTCATATTGCAGACGAAGAATGAGAATTTCCGACGGATATTATCCGAGGGATAATAAGTATAACAATCTATTGTAATAATACAACAATGGAATGATTAGCGAAAAATGAATAATTTGTTTTTCATCGATAACTTTAGCTGATCTAACAAAGTATCTGTGTCATCATTTTTATTCACAAAAACGTATTAAGATATCGCCTATCAAACGTGACAACAATTCTTCATTTGCTCTTCAAATCGCGACAAATCGTGACTCAACTGTATATTTGTGTCGTACGAAATCGTGACCGTCACAAGAGCGTTAACGTGCGGCGCGACGTATCAAGAGGGAACGAATGACGTATATCGAAAATAATAAAGCACGACAAAGTGCAGCTCTGGTAACATATGAGTCGCGCGTAAGGTGTACACAAGGGAATTTGATCCTAAGGTACAACAAAAATCACGCAGTGCCCGATGAGGCATATTGGAGAAGTCGAGAAAAGACATGCACGTACATATTCCGGAATTCTTTTTCGGATTCAATATTATAAAGGTGTCTCTGACGCTCATTTTCAGCATTAAAATAGTTTATATTGAAGAGTACGGGGAATTCTACATTGAACAAAGAGGCTGGCACTAATTGAAATTCTTATTGAATCTATTAGTCTTAATTCTTTTTGGATAACTAGAATTCTAATTGATAATCAAAATTTTCTGTTTCTCAATTTACAAAACTTTTTTACTTTTTCATCTAAAAATTGTGTTGTTCTAATCAAAATTTGGTTATTTACTTAAACAGATCAAATTTTTATTTGTTACTGCTCGCATAAACGAAATTGTTTTAAATTCTCGACTGCGATATTGACTGATTTGTTTATTATAATTTTTCTATAATTTTTCTAAGCCACGAGTCCAAAGGCTACATAAAAAAGGGGGTACATAAAAAACTTCAGGTCGGAGTACAAATCTATGCATAAAGCATAAAAATTAATTAAGAATCTTTTATTTCATAAAAAGAAAGGAAATAAAGGACTTTGATGGTTCATTTTCTTATGCATTATGCATTCTGCGTTATGCAAGATTATGCGCTCCCGACTTTAAACAGTAAGATATTAACAATAAACTTTTCAACATTTTGCTACTAGACTACTACTGGACTGCTTACACCAATATGAATTTGTTATTGGTTATGTCATTATCTAACATTCTTGGCTGTGACTGGTCGATATGCTTATTGCTTACATTTTATTGTTTACATATCACTAGCTTAAACGTCAAATTAAAATCACATACTGTTTTTCAGTGTCTTATAAAATAGCACTTTAAGCCTTATAAATCATCGCAAAATGCTACTTATAGCGGTGATTGGGTGATCACTTCGTTTATCTGATAATTGGCTGTTTGCAAACGATTGTCCCGATCGAAAAACACAAGAGTCGATAGATTCAAACCTCGCCACGTGCTTCTCGAGTGTGATAAATTTTCCACTGACTATATCCGCGATTCGCGGCATGTATAAATTGCATTTCGATCTCGACAACGAATTAGTCATCCTCAGGATGAGTAGTTTTCCGATCGAAAACTCGAGAGAGTTTGTTTTGATCCGCGCGCCAAGATCCACAGCAAAATTCGCAGCACGTCTCTGACGCGGTGACACAGAGTGAATACTAGTCTTTGTGTCTCGGCGTACAATGCTAACGTTGTGTGACACGCGATTCGACACACGTACATTGTACATACATAAAGACGCGTGTCACGTGGTGACTATCTTCCTAAGAAGAGTTATCCTTCGGATTTTTCATAGTGATCGTCCTTCATAGAAATTCCTGTTAATCGTTAATATTGATTAATGAATTCTGAGTCGTTCTTCCGGAATGAAAATAAAAATAATTGATCGCATCAATGACTTATCATAGCGTTTCGAAGCGTCATAAAAATAAGCCAATTACAATTTAATTCCATCTATAATTTTAATAAAACCGTATTAAGACTTTTAATTCAATTCAAGGGCACGTAATTCATATTAAAAAGAAATAAATCTTTTTCAAAATTTTCAATATTTTTTCAATACATTATTATTTAAGTACATCTCAGAGATGTCGATAAAATTAAATAATTTCAACGGATAATCCTCAAGTCCTCAAATTTGATGTACATCACAGTCATCGGAAAAAACATTAAAAGTATAAAAAGGTCAAGTATATTTGTAATATCTTTATGCAAAATCATTTTGTAAATATATTCAAAAATATATAATTAAAAAAAAAACTAAAAATAATGTCACAAAAAGGAAGTGAAATCAAAATGCAAAATTATTTTGTAAATATATCTAAATATAGATATTTAAAAGAACCAACAATAACATCATGAAAAAGAATTAAAATCAAGATAATGTAATATCTAGCGTCTCTTTCATGATAACATCAAAAGGATATATTAATGTATTAATAATACTTTAAAAATAAACTTGACTATCCTTTCCTGATATACAGGATTTGAAAGGGTTAATCATGTTTTTTCTCGCGAAACAAAAAAGATTGATTAAATGTTTACCGAATGTTTGTTGATATATTTTTCGAAAATGTCAACGAGCAGAATTTACTTTGCATCCGATTAGCATAATTGATTCATCAATAATGAATAAATCAGAGAGGGGATAAATTCCTCGTAAATTCCACGGTTACCTAATTTATTGATTAAGCTACTTTTATCTTATCTTACGGACACAATTATTTTTTCTGTTTGGGTCATTAGTGTTCGTAGATATCTGCACATGCACATGATATCTTTTTGTTATTATGAAATATGTTGTCCAACGCGCCAATTTTTAATAAAGAGAAAGTGATCTGTAAATATCAGTGAAGCGAATCGCTCGATAACATGAGCCAGATCGAGAATCATCAGATGTTAAATCATTCCCCGATTAAAAGAATATTAGAAAAATGATCTAAGATCGTGATTGAGATATACCAGTCATAAGTATAAACAGTTCTCTATATTATTATTAAATTATTTTTTGAGATCGTGGCTCGATAATTTATTATCAGACATTATTAATTTATAGATACTTGCTTTTTACTTTAAGCTCACGTTTAATTTTATTTTTGTCAATTAAAATGTGATCTTATCAAAATAAAATCAGAGATATTTCGAACAATAAAAGATTTTTTATCATCTGTATTTTGTTAATTCTTCATTTTTAGCTTATTGTAATTTTTTTATAGTGCCTTGTAAACTTTTAATTTACGAATTCTCTTTTGTCTCCAATCATTTCGTCTAAATTAAATTTACAATAATTAATTAAAATTGAAATGTTACGCGATTTTGTGAAAAATTGTGACTTCGTGAAAAATCGCGACTTATAAATCGGCGATCAGTTATGTTTTTTGCCAGAAAGTGAATTATGAAGCGAGAATATATATTTCTCATTTATCAATTCGCGCTCGGAATCCAGTATTATTATGTCGAGACGATCAGGAAGAAACTAGGTCAAGCTGGTGTGTGCGGGACAAGTAAAACTAGGTCAAACACGCCATTATTGCCGATCCGGGAACGCATTATCCACAGCATTTGCATTTTGGAAGTGCGCGATAAAATGAATCGATGAGAAGCGGCGCATATATGCGTACATGCATACGCGCATTATTAACGAACTTCGATCAGGGCTTGTGTCGCTTTATGATGTCGATATTATCCATCATTATTGAAGCACAGCGAAGCTGAACCATCGACATTCTCGTCGTCTGTCATGCGAGGAAATAAATTGTAGATAATAAAGAGATAACCGGGGATATTTAATAACTCTTCCATACTCTTACTCTCGATAAGAATGATCAAACGATATATTTTTACTACTCTCGGACAGCAAAGATTCCGAAAATATATAACTACTCGCCGTTTCTCGAATGTTTGTACACGGAAAAAAATGTTTTGCTAAAGTTCCCTAAATTTCCTAAAAATTTAGCTAAATACTAAAGTATTTAAAAATTTCGATAGATATAAATTTGAAAATAATTTTGTTGTACCAACAATGTAATTACATAGAGTTGATATCTAGAATGTCAAAATTTTTTGCAACATGCTTGAATTTTCTACATGTCATATATTTTGATTCAAGTCCAATGAAATTATTTTCATATCAGTATTTTACTAAAATTTTAGATATTTCAACAAAATCATTCTCTTTTCGTATCTGTCATTTATCGAACATTTGTACACGGAAAGAATTAAATACTGATCTGAAAATAATTTGATTTAAACCATGAAGACTTACATATAGAAAATTTACATATACAAAACTTAAATATGATGAATAATATTGAGCGTAAAAAATATTGAGCAATTGTTTGTTGCATTTTGTATTTTTATAGTCCAACAAAATATTTTTAAATCTATATTTAGCTAAATTTTTAGATATTTCAGCAAAATCATTCTTTCCATGTAAACCGTCGTTCTCCGAATATTTGAAAATTTGAGGAATTGTAGCTTTCGTAAAATTATTGCAAATGGTTATTTCGAAGTTTGATGTTTATGCGGAATCACGAAGAGTTAAAGAAACTCAAATATTTAACTAACCGAATAAATTTTCTCTTGACTCCAATTTTTTAATTCCAACAAAATATTGACTTGGCTTGCTTGCCAGACGAGAATGTTGGAGACGAAAGATGAGCTGAACAAGTCATTTTTCGTGGATGACGTAGTCATCCTTACTTCTTCGGGACGTCACGTGACCATGGACCCACGTGAAATAGTGGCCTAACAGGATCGCATCTCCCATCGACCTCGAGACATGTCAGACTAAGATCAACGTATCGGAAGACAACGGATCGTCCATCACAAGTATCTGACCCACTCGAGAAACTTGTTTGCTGTTGGCAGGACGTCTAAACTCATCGAACTCTACTACACCCAAATATTTTCCTAAATTCGCAATTGATAAAATCAATCGAGACATTACTACAAACTGACATCTTGTCTTACAACTTTTGTATTTTTCCTTATTAATATTTATTAATAAGACAGAATTATAAATATGAATTATTAAAAGAAAAGAAAAAGATCCTCTCTTTATTTCTTACTTTCATTCTTGCGAATAGTAAAACAGGAATATAATAGTAAAACAGGAATGCAACTTCAAGACCTGCATTTGAAACGGATCGAATTCTGAGCTTCTATTTTAAAGAAAGACGGCTCGACTTGCAAATTTCATGCAAATTTCCGTCACTTCCCACCGAGCGTCGTCGTTCGTGAATCACGCGGTGGCGAACCTGTTTTTCGGTGAAGGCCACCTTACTAATATTCGTCACACTTCAGAGAACAATATTTATCAGCAATATTTCATCCACACGAAATTTTAAAGATGAAGCTACTGCGTTATCGCGTGTTTTAGTGACATAATCATATACTTTTATACTCGTTGCTTCTCGTCCCATCAATAATAGTCTTAAGTCTTCTATTCGCGAAGTGTTAGTCATGTTTTTACCGAATGCAAAGATTCGCGTGACAATCACATATAAAGTAAACGTCTCATGGCAATTATCGAACATGTCTAAACATTTCCAAATTTTATTTATTTATTTTATTATCAATCTCAAATGCTTTTTTAAATATTGTAATTTTAAATTGTAATCTTTAAATATTGCATTTAAATTATAATATTGTAATAAAGACAGACTATTAATTTGAGGTTAATAATAAGTTTTGTGTAAGTGATCGGACATAGGTACATGTCATTGAGATTTATTTTTATTATAGTGCATCACTACAATTGTTACAGGTCAATAGATGTCTAAAGAATATTGACTTTAACTCTCCGGAACTGACGCCACAATCCGTAGTTACTGACGCTGGATTTGTGAGATTCATTTATGTTAATAAAAAGACACCAATTAATTTCAAGTAACTAAAATGATAAAAAATGACTACTAAGTGTATTTTTTTAAATCTAAATTTTCAGATATAACAATCAGACACAATAATAAAATCAAATTGACATTTTTAACAAAGAGATTTATAATCAAGTGATCCAGACTTATGGTTAGCTTCAGAAGATTAAAGCATATTCTAAAGAAGAGTGGAAGTAGAATTCTTTCAAACTCGATAGAAATATCAGCAGAAAAGCCTAAATAAGTGATTCTTTAAAATGATTAGTTCCTACATTTAGATTCAGTGAAGAAATAAAGGTAAGATATCATATTAAGAATCCAATCATATTAAGAATCACTGATCACTAATGACTTAGCGCTCACTGATCAGTTTTTTTTTTGTATAAAGAGTCAATTATGTAACTTTTTTTTTAGAATGGAAATATGAAAAGTGAAAATGCTTTTGTGTGTACGCGTACATATTGTACATACATACACGAGAAGAATAATTTTATTTAAAAATTCAAAATTTTACTATACTAGAAATGTGTGATATAAATAATCATAATTTTGTTAAAATGTAAATTATTAAAATTTTGTTATGTTTCAAAAAGTTGTGTTATTGTAATCAATATTTGGTTCGAAAAAAATTTTAATTTTTAGAACAATACAATTTATAAATTAAAATATAATAAAAATTTTAGTAATTCACATCAACAAAATTATAATTGTTCATATCAAACATTTCTTCTATCAATGTAAATATAATAGATTAAAAATTATTTTGTTGAAAATTCAAATCGATTGTTGAATATCAAAATTTTTTGCAGCATTTTTTAGTTTCCTACATAATTGTTTTTATGATCTAACAAAATTATTTTCAGATCTGTATCTAACAAAATTTAAAATCTTTTCTAAAGCAAAATCGTTTTTCTGTGCACACATATAAAAATATTTTCACTTTTCACGTCATCGCTCTAGAGAAAAAGTTACATGATATTCTAAACCCAGCCAATGACTCGTGATGAAGTCACTCTCTGTGGTTCCTATGAGTTTAGACCATGTTGCGATATGCATTATGCTCTTCTCGTGCGGTGTTTACCGTATAAACGTTCCTGTATTCACTCATTATGCGAGCAAGCCATTAAGTGGCTTTGACGCATGAACAAAAAGCCTTGTGCCATCGAAGAGCAAATCGAATTAACGAGCATGATCGCGTTGAATGATACCGTCGATTCATTAAATGGAGTCACATAAGTGCGTGCGATAGTTTTAGCAATTTATTGACACGTGTCTATAAACGGAGATCACGAACTGCGTGTACAAGATCACGAAAGCGTTTCGTGTGCGATACGTGCAAATGTATGTACAAGGCGATCGATATACCATGGATTCGAAATTCTATTCAAAAGAACGATTTTGCTGAAGCTATTTAATTTAAAAATTTGACTATACAAATCTGAAAATAATTCTGTACTTTGAACACTATTCGAATAATTATGCAAAACGCTGAAATTAATCAGAATGTTAAAACTTTTTGAAGTATTATGCTTGAATTACTTTCTTACATGGAAAGAACAGTTTTGAAATATAATATCTAAAAATTTAACTCTGAAATATAGATCTGACAATAATTTTATTGAATTATCCGAATTAATTACATATTAGTAATTATTAAGAATTTTTCAGACAGCTGATTATTTATAGAATATCAAAACTCTATATAGCTTTTGCTGATCATATTTGAGATTCCTATATATATATATATATATATAATTATTTGGAGATTCAACAAAATTTTTTTCAAATTTGTTTAACTAAATTTTTTTAATGTTTCAATAAAACCATCCTTTCCACGTAAGACGCTCAAACTGATTGCTAAAGAATGTCGAAATTTTTTTACAGCATTGCTTATCATGCTCGAGATTCATACGTAATTATTTTAATGGTTCGACGAAATTATTTTCAGATCTATATCTAACTAAATTTTTTAATACTTTAACAAATCATTTTTTTCCATATGTGATTGGTTCACGATATTTTAAAATTATACTTAAGATGATCTCATTTATAAAAATTAAGAATCGAATATCTGCAGTCTCAGACAATTCAGCAAAAGCATCCATAATATCCATCATATGCAGCCACATCTCTCGAACACGGAACTATAACAAGTCACGTGACCTAGAATAATTGCTTGATTGAAAAAAGCAGAGTAATCGAGGATCATAAATAGAAGTTGAAGCTAATAAATTTATGATAGAAACTATCGATCCCTGTCTTGCTCCGATCGCACGCGAGCCGATCTGCATTTTAAGATCCGTCGAACTTTCACTTCGTCAAGCAAATACGTCGATCGTCGCGTCGCGTCGCCGCAACGTTTAAGATATTTCAGCTCGCGACACCCAGCCGCCACGCGATTCCGTTAGAGAGTTATCTAGCGCGCGAAAGAGAGTTAAGGTCGCCGTTGCGCCAAGCGATGCATGACGTCAGCCCGATATTTATGAGCGAGCCCGAAGAAACCAACTTCTCGCGCAAAGTTAAGTTACGATTCATACTCCAAATAATTCGTCATCGTTGTCCTTTGCGAATGATGTTAATCACTGGTAATTCTTACGATAATATGATAGAAGCCCTCCTCTCTTTCTCTCTCTCTCTCTCTCTCTCTCTCTCTCTCTTCCTTTTACGTTCAAGGTTCTTCACGATACTTTTCACGCGAGCTTTTTATTGATTGTGGTGGACGAGTTTCCAAGGTAGCACGTGGTCTTTGAAGCAATCTCCTCGGACAATGACACTTCCTGATGGTCAGCCGCACGAAACAGTCAAATAAACTTTAATAGCAAAATGTTTACACGTGCCAACGATACGATAAGTGCGCTTGATAAGGAAAATGTTTTACACAACTCAAATGAATTGTTGTTACAGAAAAATTTACACGTCGGTTTGCTTATTACGGTTTTATGTTTGTTGAATGTCACATTGTTTAGATGCAAAAGTAAAAGAGGTATGTATGTATATCGATACAGTGTGAAATACTAAGAGAAAAGTATTGTATCTATGATTATAATTGCATAGTAAAATAATTATAGTCAGAATTCCATTTTTATACTCACTCCATTTTTATAATTACTGTTATAATATTAATATTGTTAAAGAATCTAAAAATTTAGTTAGATATAATTTTGAAAATAATTTTGTTAGACTATCAAAATAATTATGTACAGCGCTTAAATGAGTAACTACAATAGAATGTTAAAACTTTTTACAGCACTAGGCTTGAGATTTCTATGTAATTATTTAGATAGTCCAACAAAATGATCTTCAAATTGGTAGTTAAATTTTTAGACACTTCAACAAAATCATTCTTTTTACATGCGCTTATAGAAAAGGATGAAAATGCAAGGTAAAAACGATTGTGATGGAACGAACGATGCAAGGAGGAAATTTTCGATGGAGAAATAAATCATAATCGATCAGTTCGATGTCGAATGCGATCGCGCGATGTGCGGGTCAACAAAAAATCTTCCGCGACCAATCGATCGACAGCTAAAAATATACGGCTTTATGCTCTTAATTGAGGATACTTCGAAATACATGGGAAGGGTTTCGCGCTATCGCTCGTGGGGTAGTATCGAGTTAAGGAAAGTACGCCAACTGCACTTGGAGGGTGTCCCAATCGAGTGCGGGCAAAGGTTTATGCCATGACATAACTCGACAAGCGAATTCTTCATCACTTCACACTTTACTTGTTAGCGAACTCGTGCGCACGAGATTATCAGAAAGTTACATCGGCCCTAGTTCTGAATAAAGTTCAGCACGAGTACTTATATCATTATTACGTTAACTCATAAGTATATTTTCGGAGCAACAACATGTAATAATTGCATCTTGATTTTGTAAACAAACAAATGAGTACCTTGTAACAACTAAGGGAATGGGCGGAATAAAGACACAATTCTACTTAGGTCCCCCTTTCCGGCAATTAGCTTTTTCATGTAATATTGATCATAATAGAGAAGATTTATAACATGTAACTTCTTAAAGACATTAATAACATAAATTTATTTAATATTGTCCTCCATTTATGTATAATAAATCCATTTATGTATAATAAAAAAGTAGCAAGTTATTTTAATTTTTATTAATATCAAGATTTTGGTAATTAGGTCTATTCCGCACATCCCCTGTTACAATTGCAGTACATTATATTTTTTTTTAAATGCGACGAAATCTAAAAATAGATCCTATATTCCTCATAATTCAAAGCAATTCTGTGTAATTGTAGCAGTCTGATAAATCGCAATTAAAGCTAACAAAATCGATTAATCTTTTGAACACATTAAATCTATAACACTGACGCTGGATCTTATAAGACTCATTTAATCTATGTTAATTAAAAAATACTATTAATTTCAAGGAAACAAAATGACTCGTATAAAAAATAATAAATATTCGTATAAAAATAATAAATATATTTATACAATATGTAGCGAATGCTAAAGAATATTAAAGAATAATAAGTATATTTTAATAAGAATAATTAAAATTTGCAGATATAAGAATGTAACATTTTTTACAAAGAAATTTATAATTGCGTAATGCCCGTTTTCATCAAAGAAATTTCAATCTCAATTTAATTTACTGTTTATCTTTTTCTAATTCTAATATAATAGAATTTCTAATAGAATTAGAAAAAGATAAACAGTAAATCAAACCGAGACTAAACCTAATTAATTCTAAAAATTAGAAAAAAGTAGACAGTAAATTAAATCGAGACTAAAACTAATTAATTCTAAGAATTAAGAAAAGATAAACAACAATTTAAAGTGAGATTAAAGTTAATCTTATATACAGTGGAGGAATTGGGTCTGAGTTTAACAAACTCATCGTCAGCTCCGGAGGGTTAAAGACTTCTCCAATGAAAAAATCTTATTAACATATTTCGAATTGTAAAAGAAGAAATAGCTAAAACAATTTCTAATTTATTGTTCTAGATAAACATGTAATTTAATTTCGCGGCGAGTCATAAAGATATAATATGTAAGAAACAATCTAAATTTCGACAAATTAGCCGACGTAATTTTCCAATAACTTCGAACGCGATATCGCATTCCCCGAAATGCTAAAAAAAAATCACCCCAAGAAATTATTTGCGACCTTAAGAGAGCTGGTGTATTCAATTTCATCTCGGGATGCCAATCACTCCGATTAGCTACAAAGATTGAGATTACAATTATTGTTAACTGAACAACGAGATAGCGATAAGGCAGAAAATGAACACGCCGTATTTTATTCAATTTATATCTTAAATTGTATACGAAAAGCACAATTTTGTTGAAAGATCTAAAATTCTGCTGGCTAGATCTGAAAATAACTTTGTTAGAAATTCAAATTTTGTTGCTAAAATATCAAAATTTTTTCCAGCGTTGCTCATCACTTTTTTAGTTTCCAACATGCTTATTCTGATGGTCCAGCAAAATTATTTTCAAATTTGCTTCCAGCAAAATTTTAGATCTTTCAGCAAAATTCTTTCTTATTGTACTAAGAAAAATTTCTAGTTGAAACCAGAAAATATTGATTATATTATCTCTTATTATTTTGATCAGTTATCTCTTATTAATATTTAATACCTAGCAAATGTTCTAATTCATTTTAAGATATATTATCGTAATCACTCAACTCTCATCTATTACACGTATACATATTTATAATTGTTAATTTAGATTGTTACACGTACTGCTCTATTTTATTTTATGTTATAATATTCATTGTCCTGGGGGGCTCAGTAGCAGCAGTATCGCTGATGCCTCGCCATTTGTGTATTCACAATTCACAATAAATTAAATTAAATTAAATTAAATTAATTATATCACAATCAGAATTCGGATTACCTCAACTAAAATATAATAGATTCAAATTAAATTCTACTACAGTCGAAGTATTAGATATTGAAATAATACATCTATATGTATCTAAAATTTTATCTTAGATGTACGACTGCGCGCCAATTTCGATCTTGCCACACAATCAAGCTGAAAAATAATAATTCCCTCCAAATTAAATTATAAGATCTTCGATTTAATGATAATACTAGCATCTTAAAACTTGTAAAGAAAACTTTTGTGAAAAATATTATCTTAGCTAGGATTTATTTTAGGAGAAAATTTATTTTATTTTACTTTGATTATTATGATGCAAGATCGAAAGTAATCGACAGTCAAATGTCTGAGATAAAATTTATTTAAAACTTATTATGCCAACATCTAACTTTGACGTAATATTTAAATATATTAATTAAATAATTAATAGATGTTGGGAGGGAAGGCTTAATTATATAAACAGTCCTATTTTAATCATAATACAGCAAATTCTAATTTATTCATTTTCAATTAAAATTCCAACCAGACTCTTTTTCCACGTAATTATATATAACTTTTCCTCAGAGTGGAAACGTTGCATTATCTCCAATAGCAAAATTTTCATTTTTCTCGTTTCCATCTCAGTGAAAAAGTTACATGTTTGTATGCACCCTGACAATTCCAACGAGTCGACGAATCGCATGACTCGCTTCTTGGCACGTCCGCCATGTATGCAGAGAGTCTAGGGATGAGTAACAAGGGGCGGGCACGCGCGAGGAGAGGGGGGGTGCGAGAAGGGGTAACGAAGCGGTGCGTCCACTATATTGATCACTGACCTTTCCTGCGGCCGAATGGCCCGAAGAACGTGCTGTTCTTGCCGATGACGTTATCCTCGATGTACTTGAACAGTTTTGTAATGTCCTCCCCTTTCTTCACGGCGATCGACTTGACGGGGCGTGGTGGGACCACCTTCTGATTACCAGCCGTGATGACGTTTATGCTCGTGGCGGTAGAAGCGGTGGTGATGGTGCTAGTACTGGTGGTGACGACGACAGGGTTGCTGGAGGCTACGGAGGTGACGGTGGTGGTGGTGGTGGTGGTGTTGATCGGCTGGACCGCCTGGAGGCCACCGGTGCAGGTGATCGCGGACCCAGAGGAGCTCGCTTCCTCCGCGAGGGAGCCGATCTTACGCTGCGAACCACCCCAGCCCTTGCCGCAAGAGATCTTCACCGAGCAGCTCATTCTCTCATAGTAATCAGCCCGGAGCGCATAGCAAAGCTTCAATTTTTTTTTGTGGTAACGACGACGACGGCGTCACATCCGTGGCTGGACCACTTTCCGGGTGGAAAGAACCAAGCGGGGAGAGGAGACTCCTACTTCAGGACGGTGGCGCACATCCCCCCGTGACACGCACCGCCTGTCATTTAATTATGTTCTAGTGAGTCTCTAATTTCTAGATTTAGAGTCAGTCCTCTCTCGATTGAAAGAGTTCAAGAAGAAGAGAAACTACGAATTACGGATCCTCTACGACTCGCACGTGTCGTGTTTGCGTCGCTCCGCTCCGACTTTCCCGACGCGAGGAAAACGCTCTCCCCCTCGTGCTAGAGAAACTTTCCTCCGCGCTCCGATCTCTCCCGATCGGGACGTTGCATAAGAATATTCGTACTCGCGTACACCGGGTGAACGACCGGCGATTTAGTCAAGCCAGACAAACACCACGCGCGTCCATGCGCGCGTCAGACGTCTTCTTCTTGAGTGGCGCCTTTTGAATTAGTCCACCGTCAACAAGCAGCACCCAGATAAATCGGGACCGATATCGATTCGTCGATCGCGCGTATCTCTAAATTTCCGCGATAATTGCGACTCACTATGGCAAAGAATGGGCGAGATCGCCAAAAGAAACTTTACATGTACAATTTCCTCGAACGGCCGAGGCGAGACTGAATGTCTGGTCGACGACGACGAGCTGCCCGGTTCGCTAATGACGTCACCCGGCCACGCAGGCGCCCGAGAGTCTCGCCATGCTGCGAACGCATCCTCTCCCTCTCCTCATCGAGGTCTCACTCTCTCTCTCTCTCTCTCTCTCTCTCTCTCGCTCTCTCTCTCTTTTCCTCTCTTCGGGAAACGAAGCGCGCATCGCACGATATCGCGTCGGCTGGGATACGCGCGGCGCAATTGCCGCGAATACAACGAGAGTGTCTTCTTCTCCTTATCGCGTCGCGCTCACTGAGTCTGTTTGTCAACGGTGATTTTTCACCGACGAACGCGGGGCGCGTATCTAGTCGTCGCTCCCGTAACGACCTCGACGAAACTCGCGCGCGCCCCACGAACATGGCGGTTCGGCTTCGAAGTCTCTCAGGACAGCCTTGCATAGGATCTATTCACGCGAGTTGGATTATACGTTCCTCTATCGATCGTATTGTAACGTGATTTTTGCACGATTAAAATTGCAACGGTATTTTCACGGCGATCCATAACGCGGCTGATCGATCTTATGAAAGGATAGCCTTCGCCCCGGAATTAATTAAACATTGATTGATGTACATATGCGCGATTGACCCGAGATTCCGCCCGCTCATTCCGCTTTTCGCGAACAGCACTTCCGGTCTCAAGCTAATACTATGCTACAACCAATCAAGAAACTTGAAAAATTTATCCGAGTCACAATGTATCTCTCATTCGCTTAATATATTTTCCTCTATTAAAATAAATTTAAGCATCAAAAATAGCTTCAACCGAATATATGGTAACTTATTTATTTTAATAAAATATTATAATTTGTATTCATTCAATTTTATACGACTTAAGTGATTTTGAGTCCTTGAAATTTATTTAGCCCTTGAAATTAATTAGTGCCTTTAATCAAAATGACCCAACATCAGTAACTGCGTTTTTTTAAGGTCATTTTCGAAGGGATAAGTTACTCATATATCGTACATGATTTTCGAATTCTTAAATATCTTTCATATTTTATAAGTAAAACTAAGAAACGAGGACTTGAAATATCAGAATAATATTGTATTTAAATATTAAATACTTATTTCAAGTATTTAAAACGTTTATATATAGTCATAAATCTATCATAAGTTTATTACAAACATCAAATTTGTTTAAAATATATTCTAAATTCTGGTAAATTTAATATTGTTCATACCGCAAAAGATTTAAATTTAATAAATGAAATTAAAAATTTAAATCTTCTGCATTTCAATTTTCCTTCAAAATTGGCACGAACTTTCCGGACAACCCAATATTTGTATTAAAACTATTAATGGAAAAAATTTGATTCGCTTGTTATATAAAATCGTTTCTTCAATCAAATTATAGTATTCTTTAAAAGAAAATAAATTTTGTGTTTTAAGTACATAATAACAAATTTTTCTAAAATTTATGTATTAAATGTATTAAATATATTTTAAGACTATTATGAAGAAAATATTCTCTATTAAAAATTGTTATTTACAAGAAAAAATTAAAATTAATAATCATTTTTCTTAGCAATCGAATAATTTTGCTGTTTGAGCCTGAATTGCTTATAAATTCAAATAGTATTTGAGCATATGACATTTGATTTTAGTTTTAAAATATTCATCGATCATTGTGTATTTTAATAAAACGTAGACGATAATGAATTTAAATAATCGAACCTTAATATCTCTAAATAGAATTATTTAACTCAAATATTTCTAGCATTTATAAAATACGCATTCTAAATATCAGATTTAAAATTTTGTAATTCTGATTAATTCATTATAAAATATCTTTATACATACGATATCTTTATACATACGATGTATATAATTTTTATATACATACATATATATACATATATATATCACTTAAGCAGAACAAAAAGTTATTATGATCAAAATGGCTTCAAAATGATTATTAAAAGTCATTTCACAATTCATTTTAATTTCATTTTAACTTCATTTTATCGTGACCTGTTGTTCTGCTTGGAAAACATATTATGCGCGACTAAAGAAAGATAAAACACTAATATTCACTAATACTGTAACATTTACCATTGTTATTCTTTTTTAACTCAGTTTCTTCAGCTTGCAAATAATGTGTACTGTAGTCTGAAATCGCAATCGCGTTATTTTTTTTTAATAGTTTTATTATTATAATCATGTTATTCTACCAATCTTTTTTTTATCTTTCATTTATGCCATGAATAAACAAGTTTATTAAGCCATCTATCTCGATAAATATGTTAACATATATAGCAAACATCTTGCATTTTATTTTATGATTTAAAGATGTCTATTGTAATATACTAAATTTTGACATTTTGAATTATAGATTTAAAGACTTTAAAAATCATGCGCTATATATCTTTTCTAGAAAAACAAAAATCGCTATTAAGTTTAAAAGAGCAAAACAATAAAAATTTATTAAAAAATTAATTCTTATACACTGTTAGGTATACCAAAGGAATAATGGTAACCTAATTCCTTTTAGGTCAAATAATATTTTATTATTTTTAATCTTCATCAAAATGTAAACCAATTCATCTATATGATTTAATTGTTTAGTTTCAAAATAAACAACATTCATATTAATACGTGCATTTAGTAAACAATAAACTGAATGTAGGTCAAATTAATATATTTTTTTTTTAATTAAATTGATTAGCTCTTCATTGTTTTAGTTAAATTATAAATATAATATAATAATAATTATATGAACCGATATTTTGAGTAAAAACAATGGCGATGTATAGAATAGATGATTAAAAATGATTCAAATTGAATACAATTTGACGTTATAAATTTAACAATGAATTAACAAATAAAATAATATGTAGAATTATCAATTAAATAAATTTTCTCTGACCCAATTGATCGAACTTTTGCAGAGTCAAAATATTTCCACTAGGAAATACTTATACCACTAGTATGACGCAGTTCGATCGATACTTAATCAGGAATTACTAATTATAAAAAAAAGATTCTACCGTCCGCTTCGCTCTTTCTAAGCAAATAACTGCCACAGAGGTTATACGACCTCACGGCTTCTGGCCTCGTGAGAGCTGCGAAGCGTTTTATCAAAGACAGAGATATGGCTAACCCAATTAAAATGTTTAATCGACGTCCTCCCTTTCCTTGCTTATCGTGCATGTCACTACAATAATATAATGACAAATTGAATCGACGTAGCCTGCGCGTAACGGAAGAGAGTAAGATGGATTTCACGAAATCAATAGATAATGATACCGTATATATGTTTATATCATCGACAGCTGCTCCTCACGTGACACATGCATACGGATGTCTCTTTAACAGCTGAATAATTATCAATTCTCTTTATTTTATTTTATTCTGTCGGATTGATAATTGGTGTGGTCGAAGTCAAACGTCGAACTCGCGCGACAGCAACATTCAAATCACCGTGTATTGATCATACAATAATTATGAACGAATATAGGGGGAAAAAATGACTGAAAAAAAATCGTCAAAAAGAAGCGCCAGTCAAGCCAAAGGAAGAGGAATTTAATAAATCCAAAAAAATGATACATTCACAGAGGCGAATTTTTTTTTAACTTTTAAACTCACGTTGTCGAAACTTGAAGCGCTTTTGTGGAGTGATTTTAAAAAATTATTTACATTTATATACACGATGTTTTTCTCTCATAACATGTGAGCATAATTTCAGAAATAAATAACACAAAAATGACAAAAAATGTATACAAATATACTTATTATCTGATCTTATTTCCGAATTATGTGATTTTGTGATTTATTAATTCTCGTTATAAACCGAATTAATACAACATCTTGACATATTTCTGTCTTTAATTAATAGTCAACTTAAATTAATAATAAATATCTAGACAGAATCAGCTACGTCAATAAATTTACAGGTTGAACAAATGTTTATTATGAATTTTTTATGTTATTTTTATATCCTGAATTCATTTCTGAAGTTACACCTACATAAAATATTTTGTATATAAAGTGGCCAGCGTAAAATATGACAAGTCAATAATTCAAAAAATAGGAGATGCAGAAAAACGTTTCAAAATAGAATGATTTCGAGGGACGTATTTTGGTCATGTTATTCTTTTTAGATGAAGGTGTCAAAAGGATATGAAAGCCATCTTTTTTAAATGGAAATATATGATTTTTTTACATAAAATAATTCCTTTAATATTATTGTGTATATAAAAGTATTAAGATAGAGATATAAAGAACTTACAGTTTACGAAATATTTTATACTTCATTCTAATACATAATAGCATAAAATTTTAATTATCACGTAAATTATTAAATTTTCTAATAATTATAAATATTTTTTTAATACTTTTTTAAACAGAATAATGAGATAAATCAATTGGTGTAAAAAAAATACATAATTGCTTTAAAAAAATGCAATATGTATAATTTTTTAAATAAGCAACTATGTGTTTTCTCTATACCAATCAATTCATCAATTCCATTTTAAAAAATATAGTATTTTTTTGCTGTCTCTATCTAGAAAGAAAATAACGTAACTAAAATACATTCCTCTCAAAATTATTCCATTTCTGTATAAAACGTTTTTCAGTATCCAGTCTTCCATATCTTTTGTCATCAAACTTTATATGATTTACCCTATATATATCATTTACAATACATTTTTTTAATGATTCCTTCGAAGTATCATTGGCATTTGCCAATTCTGTAACATGTCCTATATAAAATTATGATAAAATTGATTGATTATATTATCGAGTATTTTGCGCTTCACTTCATAAACTCGTTATAGTCCAGTTTTCTCTCCTAAAATAACAATTAATTCCGTTCGATCGGATATTTCGCTATATTAACTAATTTTGAATCTTAATTGGACAAAATATGTGTGCTGCAATACACGGCGCTTTTGTCGCTCCCCTTAATGAATACTGTGCAGTTGGAATTTATCGACTCTATGTACAACCCTAAAACTCTCCATGGTAACAAAACTCGACAGCGAAACTTCAGACACTTCAGTTTCGATTTCGATTCCAGGCTGAAAAGTCCGGATAGATTCACGTTTTCGGTCTCACACGTGTCATCTCGCCACCATAAAAAGAAACCACACCTTTTAGATTTTACCTCAAAAAATATCCAAAATGTTTAAGTTTCAACACCGCGCTACTCCGGAGGATCTCAAGCTCGCCGCGTCTATAGAACGCAAACGACAAACCGAAGAAGCGAGGAAATTACGCATCTTTAACCCTCGCATTAGAAAAATTGGGGTAGAAATTCGATTCTGATTTTATCAACAATTCATTTTATTTCAATCGAATTTACTTTAATTTTTAATTTTATCATATTTCTGATTAATTAAGAAAATACTTTGTACTAATATATATTGACATATATATACTAACAATATATACTAACATATATATAATATATTGTTATAATCCATTTTCAATCAAATTAATTTTGTTTTATATATTTTGCTGCTTTTCTTTAATTTATAAATTTTTTTTTTAATAGAAATTCCCATGATTATTCTTTTAATATTAGTATAGAATTCGATCACTTGCATTATAATAAATTAATGCATACTAAAAGTTGCTATATATAAAATTAGTAAAATTAAATGTAAAAGCATACAAATATTTTAAACTATTAAATACCTAATAATAATACTATCATATTTAACAGAATATATGTATTATCATCGAAGCTGATTATATTATGTCACTGTAATTAGATATTTTATATATAGTTGAAAAATTTTGTTAAAAATATATTTCATATGTCTCAAACAATCCATTCAAATTTTTTTGTTAATTTGACACAAAATGAATATGTTAAAAATTAACAAATATGTGAATAAATGAACGCATTGAAATTTATAAATAAACTGTTAAAGCAAATTTTTTCAAAAAATTAACATTTATTTTATTTGTTTATCTTAGAATTTATGTTTTAAAATTCATTATTTTTATGTTATATATATATTTACTTATATATTATTTAAAAAATAAGAAATATTGAATATCAATTTGATACAAAATAAGTAATATAAGTTGTTCAGTTATGTTAAAAATTAACACTCGAATATATTAAAAATTCATCACGAAATTTTTTAAGATGAAAATGAATTGTTCTTTGAACACAAATAAAATGTTTTATTGTATATGAAACTATACACTATCCAATGTAATGCGAGTGACCGAATTCATTATTAGACTTTCATATCTTATTCTGATTGTATAGATTTTTAATTCTTAATTCAGTCGTTTTATTAACTTACGTTCTCCTAATTAATTTAAAAAAATACTTCGTACTAATATTTACCATTAAATGGTTTGTTACAACCTACGCTCAGTTAAATTGATTTCTATTCATACATTTTCCTTAATATCTCGTAAATGCCACAAGCATCATTCGATGGAACGCTACACACGACACTTGATTGATCTAACATCTGGGAAGTTGTTCGCTTCAATGCGATAGGATTCGCGCGGATTGTTTCCCTGACATTTGCAGATAGACAAGGAGTTCTTGGATAGGCAAGTTGAGGAGAAAAAGCAGCAGCGCGAGTGGGAACGAGCGAAAGAATGTCAATTGAATGAGGCTCTCGTTCGCAGCAGCGAGCACGCCGCGTATTTGGAGAGACGGCAGGAGGAGGTAATTGAATGCTGTCAATGACGATAATTACACCGGGAATGTCCGCTCGATACTCGAGCTAGTACTCGGTGATTTCGGTCACACGTGTCGTCGAATTAAAAAACTTTATCGATCGAGAGAGCGAAATAATTCCGCTTCTCTGTTTGCAGGAGAGGCGAAAGATAAACAAGGAGATCGATTCTTTCCGACGTTTCCATCAGCGAGCGGAAGACCGGCGGGATTACGATTTGTATGACCCCGAGGCATTAAAGAAATCGCTTCCTACACGCGTGGATGACAATGGCGATGATCCGAACTTGGGAGCAGCGTCCGCTCAGAAGTGCGTAAATAGTCTGATTAATATCGCTAACAATATAGTGGTGCAACCGGGAGAAAAGCTTCGGAGAGGTTTATCTCGGACTTTCCAGAAGAAGATAAAAGAACGTGCTTGTAAAACTCGTTTATTCTGTTTCTTGCATTTTCAATGTTTCATCTTTAATAATGCTTAGTATGATTTTTTAGTAATTTATTATAATCGATCGTTTGTGTCTAGATTAATTTTCATACTAAATACTAAATAATGTCTCTATCCTTTTTTTTTAATGCACAGCCTTATAAATACTTTCTAAAAATGTTTAAGTATATGTAAGAATTAATTTCTTAATTATTAATTTCTGTATATCTTATTAATTTTTGTATAGTTTCAAAAGTGTGCAAAAATTACACTGAAAAGAACTAAATTTTAATAATTATTTGCTTGAATAATTTTAAATATTTACTAAATGTATATTTATTTAATACAATAACTATTAATTTAATTTAACTCATATCATTTTTTTTATTCAGTAAATATTTATTCACTGTAAATAAATGTTTGCTTAGTACTATTTAAAAAAATATGCAAGATTTAAGTAAATGTACAATGTATTAAATGATTCGTACAACTATTAGTCTCTTGTCTTTCTTTTTTTCTTAAATGCATAATTTTACAAATACTTTAACATCTTTAAAGAATACTTGTAAGATTAAAAAAAAAGAGCAAACAACAGAAATCATTATTTAGCAATTTAGCTAAATGCTCCTGGATTAAAAAAAAAAAGAAATATATATGCAGGACATGAATGATCCATCGTGTGTATTAAGAATTAAGAATCTTATATATAATATTAAAGTGCCAAAGCTATAAAGCATGTAAAGGATTCATTTCTATATATAGTCTGTAAACCACGGCTATCGTGCGTACGGTATAACAATATTTTTCCTTTTCGTTGTAAAAGATCTTCGCGCGGATAATAATTTACCCCGCAGCCTGCTCACCCTGGCGCAATGGTAATGAGCGTAACGTCGCGGAAGAGAAAAGAAACGATGAAATATTACGGCTGCCGCAGGTTCGAGGGCGAGGATCGCAATCTTCCCGAGCGATTGAAAGCGCAGAAAGAGCAGATGCGTTGGTGGATACAGAAACAAAAGGAGGAACGCGGAGCGGCTGAAAAGGCGCGACGAGACGCCGAGGATGCCTATCAGGAAGTCGTCCTCTCCAGGGACAAGCGCGCGGCGACGTTGGCACGAATGGAGGAGGAATGCCGGCGAAGGTTGAACGAAGCCACAGCGATATTTAATCGCGCTCTGGTACAAGGAATCCTCTCTGTTTGCACCTTTAACCCTTCATTACTCGCGTGGGATGTCTAAGGACTCAACCTTATAAATCCACTAAATGTATTAATGCTATTTATATACATTGTTACATTATTAACGCAAATTATTTTACAATTTATAAAAAATTATTTTCATTTATCATTGTCTATCTAAAGGATGCGTGAAATATTATTAATTTTCATTTAATATTGTAAATTATCAAAGAGAATAATGAAAATTGAGATACAATGTTGGAATGACAGAAACATCCCACGCAAGTAATTATGTTTAAAAAACATGCGTAATATAGAGTTAATCTGCAATTGACCAGTGAGTCTCTTGGACTCATTCAACTATAAATCTCTTTGTCAACAATGTCAAACACAATTTAATTTTCTTTATATTATAACTGCAAATTTTTTATCTGCAAAGATCTTTATTTTTTCTCACTTTTTTCATTCTTATTAAAATATTTTTACAATTATAGTATCCTTTAATGTTTTTTAATATTTTTACACGAAAAGAATAATTTTGCTGAAGCATGTAAAAATTAGGCCAGATACAGATTTCAAAATAATTATAGACTATCGAAATAATTATATAGGAATCACTTAAGATTAATGATAATGCTACAAAAAATTTTGACACATTTTAGCATCAGCTTCATCATTCAATATAATTATTTAGATAATCCAACATAACTATTTTCAGATCTATATCTAGCTAATTTTTAGATATTTCAACAATATTGTTTTTTCCGTATATGTCATATATACCAATATATTTTAAAAAATATATTATAGATTAATTTAGTATATTTTTAAAAATTACTTAATATTTATTATTATTTTTGTACTATTTATGTCATTTTGGTTCTATGAAATTACTTGTGCTTTTTAATTAACATAAATTCATAAAACTTTCATAAATCCAACATCAGTAATTGTATTATGGATTTTGATGTCAATTTCAAGTTAATCTAGATCCAATGCAAGAAAGAAGATTCAATTTTTTTTTTAATAAACCAGATAAAATCAATTATATGATCTTCAAAATAATTCCGGTTTCATTCTTAATCAATGTGCAGCAGCAGTTGCTGTTATTTCGCATTCTAGGGACTCCGCCGCTTTTGCTTTCGCGTCTTCTACCGACAAAAAATGGATTCCTTTGACCGATTTGATCTCTGGGCGGAGGTAGAAGGCGAATGAAAACCGGGTCCGGCGAGTAAGATGGATGTTCGAAAGGGGTAACGTTTTTTTATTAAGCCACTTCGTGGAAAGACTGGAGTTTTTTTTAGTCGACTAACGCGATTGATCGTGTCCGATAGAAGATAAGAATATTTGAATACGCGCCCACTTATATCTAATGAAGCTATTGATCCGAACGTTGTTACGTTTGACATGATGATGTTGACACATTAGAACATGCGCTACCCATTTATTTGTTTCCAATTTTAATCTTCCTAATATATATATATATATATATATATATATATATATATATATATATATATATATATCTGTAAGAATGTTTATCTATTTTTTTTCTTTTTTTTTT
>Ga0157364_1000291_pt1 | contig 30326 bp, 24 predicted proteins | sample AttsexASBM2_FD_111476 | JGI IMG/M metagenome (GOLD analysis project Ga0157364, IMG submission 111476) | Fungus gardens microbial communities from leaf cutter ant in Ribeirão Preto, State of São Paulo, Brazil - Atta sexdens ASBM2 | ecosystem: Host-associated > Fungi > Mycelium > Unclassified ... | reverse complement strand
TATCGGCAGCAGCGCCGCTTCCATGCCCGCCTTTGCCGCCAAAGATATTGTGGTTGCGGTGATGTCCAATTTCACCACCATGGACCCGTATGACGCTAACGATACGCTGTCCCAAGCGGTGGCAAAATCGTTTTATCAGGGGCTGTTTGGCTTCGATAAAAACATGAAGCTGGAAAACGTGTTGGCGGAAAGCTATACCGTCAGCAAAGATGGCCTGACCTATACCTTCAAACTGCGTCCTGGGGTGAAATTCCAAGACGGCACCGACTTTAATGCCGAAGCGGTTAAGGTGAACTTGGACCGTGCCAGCAACCCAGCCAACCATCTGAAGCGCTATAACCTGTTCAAATATATCGCCCACACCGAGGTGGTGGATCCGTTAACCGTGAAAGTGGTGCTGAAACAGCCTTTCTCACCTTTTATCAATAGCCTGGCTCACCCAGCGGCGGTGATGATCTCCCCAGCTGCCCTGAAAAAATACGGCAATCAGATCGGTTTCCATCCGGTCGGCACCGGTCCTTACCAGTTCGTAAGCTGGAACCAGACTGATGATATGAAAGTGAAGAAATGGGACGGCTACTGGAAAAAAGGCTATCCGAAACTGGATGAAATCACTTGGCGTCCAGTGGTGGATAACAACACCCGTGCTGCCATGCTGCAGACCGGTGAAGCGACCTTTGCCTTCCCGATCCCATATGAGCAAGCGCCAATCCTGGAACGTGATAACAAGCTGGATGTCGTGACCTCTCCGTCGATCATGCAGCGTTATATCAGCCTGAACGTCACGCAAAAGCCGTTTAATGACCCGAAAGTGCGTGAAGCCCTGAACTACGCCATCAACCGTCAGGCGCTGGTAAAAGTGGCTTTCTCCGGCTTTGCGACCCCAGCGACCGGCATTGTGCCACCGTCGATTGCCTATGCGCAGAGCTTCCCGGCCCCAGAATATAACCCGGCCAAAGCCCGTGAACTGCTGAAGGAAGCGGGTTATCCGAACGGGTTCTCTACCACCCTTTGGTCCTCGCATAACTACACCACTGCCCAAAAAGTGTTGCAGTTTACCCAGCAGCAGTTGGCACAGGTCGGTGTAAAAGTGCAGGTTACCGCTATGGATGCCGGTCAGCGTGCCGCTCAGGTGGAGGATAAGGATCAGAAAGACAGTGCCGTCAGAATGTTCTACACCGGCTGGTCGGCCTCTACTGGCGAAGCCGACTGGGCACTGACTCCGCTGTTTGCCACCTCATCTTGGACACCGGCGATCTTTAACACCGCGTTCTACAGCAACCCACAGGTGGATAAAGACTTAGCGGATGCCCTGAAAACCACCAATGACAGTGAAAAAGAGGCCCTGTACAAAGATGCGCAGGATCGTATCTGGCACGATCAGCCGTGGATCCCACTGGCGGTGGAAAAACTGGTTTCTGCCAACAACAAAAACCTGACTGGGTTTTATGTGATGCCGGATACCTCCTTTGATTTCGACGATGCGGATCTGAAGTAACTCGACCGGGCAGGCGGCAACGCCTGCCCCTTTCATCAGGACTGTGAATGCTTAACTATTTTATCAAACGTCTGCTCGGTATGATCCCAACGATGATCATTGTCGCGGTGCTGGTGTTTATGTTTGTCCACCTGCTGCCGGGTGATCCCGCGCGATTGCAGGCCGGCCCGGATGCCGATGAAAGCGTGGTGGCGATGGTACGCCATCAGCTAGGGCTGGATTTACCGTTACCCCAGCAATTCTGGAATTATTTGGTCAATCTGGTACACGGTAACTTGGGACAGTCGATGGTCTCGAAACGCCCCGTGACGGAAGAAATCGGCATGCGCTTTATGCCGACCCTACTGCTGACCCTGACCAGCATGGCCTGGGCCTGTGTGTTCGGGCTGATCACTGGGCTTATTTCCGCAGTGTGGCATAACCGCTGGCCGGATAAACTGGGCATGTTATTGGCGGTCTCTGGGATCTCCTTCCCAGCCTTTGCCCTCGGTATGTTGCTGATGCAGATTTTCTCGGTACAGCTTGGCTGGCTGCCGACGGTCGGTGCTGGCAGTTGGCAGCACTATATCCTGCCGTCATTGACCCTCGGGGCCGGTGTCGCCGCAGTGATGGCCCGCTTTACCCGTTCCTCGTTTATTGAAGTGATGCGTGAGGATTATATGCGCACCGCTCGCGCCAAAGGGGCCTCTGAATTATCGGTGATCTTTAAGCACGGCCTACGCAATGCCATGATCCCTGTGGTCACCATGATGGGACTGCAATTCGGTTTCCTACTGGGTGGCTCTATCGTGGTGGAAGTGGTGTTTAACTGGCCGGGATTGGGACGCTTACTGATTGATTCCGTGTCGATGCGTGATTACCCAGTGATCCAGGCGGAAGTGCTGCTGTTCTCCTTTGAATTTATTCTTATCAATCTGCTGGTTGATCTGCTGTACGCAGCCATTAACCCGGCGATCCGTTACCGCTGAGGACCACCATGAAAAACTGGCGACGTAATGCGGCACTGAATGCCATGCCGGTGCTCAGCGAGCACCGGCCCCGTACCCCGTGGCGTGAGTTTCTCCACCGCTTCCGGCAACAACCGGTGGCTATCGCCGCCGCCGTGTTTATTTTGTTATTACTGATCCTGGCGGTTATTGCGCCCTGGATCAGCCCCTACGATGCCGAAAATTATTTTGATTATGACCGGTTAGATCAGGGACCGACACTGGTGCACTGGTTCGGGGTCGACTCTCTGGGGCGGGATATTTTCAGCCGCGTGCTGGTCGGTACCCGCATTTCGCTACTGGCTGGGGTGTTTTCGGTAGCGATCGGCTCATTGATTGGCACGGTACTTGGGCTGATTGCCGGTTACTATGAAGGCTGGTGTGACCGCATCATTATGCGTATCTGCGATGTACTGTTTGCCTTTCCCGGTATTCTGCTGGCGATCGCCATTGTGGCGATCATGGGCAGCGGTATGACCGATGTGATCTTAGCGGTGGCGGTGTTCAGTGTGCCTGCTTTTGCCCGGTTGGTTCGGGGCAATACCTTGGTACTGAAACGTCAGACGTTTATCGAGTCGGCGCGCAGTATTGGTGCCTCCGACAGCCATATTTTGTTCCGCCATATCCTGCCCGGCACGCTATCGTCGATCGTGGTCTATTTCACGATGCGTATCGGTATTTCGATTATCAGCGCTGCCAGCCTGTCGTTTATCGGTCTAGGCGCACAACCGCCTACCCCAGAATGGGGCGCGATGCTCAACGAAGCCCGAGCCGATATGGTGATGGCACCCCATGTGGCTATCTTTCCCTGCTTGGCAATTTTCCTGACGGTACTGGCATTTAACCTGTTGGGAGACGGCCTGCGGGATGCGCTAGACCCAAAAATGCGAGGAGATAGCAGTAAGTAGTCATTCAAGGACGGAGGCAGATGCCTCCGTTTTTACTGATATTGCAGTGCCTAGTCGAGGCTTAATAGGTAATACCGGGCGGGTTAACCTGAGAGCTCTTAATCGCCGCATCTTCCAGTCCCCAGCGGGCCAAGGCCTGTTGATAGCTGCCATTCTGAATACTGCTGTTCAATGCTGCCTGCAGGGCGAAAACCAGACCATTACCCTTTTTAGTGGTGACCGCCACCTGAGCCAGTTTCGGCCCAAGCCCGACAACACGAGTCTCACCGTTTAGTGCAGCCTTATAAGCAGCTGCTGACTGCGGGCCAAAAATCACATCGACCCGTCCTGACAGCAACGCCAGTGACTGGGCAGCATCATCGGTCAGATAGACCGGTATCGCCGGCGCAAGATGGTGCTGAATATCCTGTTGATTCCAGCCCAGCAGAATACGCTCCTGATTGGTGCCAGAACCGACCACCACTTTTAAGCCAGACACATCCTGTGGCTGATGAATGCTGCGGATCGGACTGTTTTTCCTGACACTAAAGGCCAGCGAGTCGGTACGGTAGGTGGCAAAGTCATACTTCTTCTTGCGATCTTCGGTGACCGCAATATTGACCAGCGCTGCATCATAACGGCCACTGGCAATGCCCAGCGGCCAGTTTTCCCAAGATACCGGCACCAAGCGTAAGCGTAAGCCGAGACCATCGGCCAACAGCCGAGCAATATCGGGATCACTGCCAATACGGGTTTTATTATCCGCCCCAAGTAATGCCAGTGGCGGCGCATTCTGCGCCGAGATCGCCACGGTCAGTTCTCCCGGATGCGCAAAATGGAAGCCAGCGGGGATCAGCTTTATCGCTGCCGGAGAGGCCTTGGTATCGAGCGGCATCAGATTATTGGCGGGATCTAACGCCTTGGCCGCGGCGTTGCCCGCGGTCACCGTCATCAGTACGACTAGCCCGTAGTGGGCCAGCTGAAAGCGTGGCATGGTTTACTCCTTACAGTACACTGGCCAGAAATTCCCGCGTCCTCGGATGCTGGGGCTGATTTAACACCTGTTCACAGTCGCCCTGCTCAACGATCTCTCCATCCACCATAAACACCACCTGATCGGCGACCTGACGGGCGAAGTTAATTTCATGGGTGACGATCACCAGCGTAGTGCCGGATTTTGCCAAGCTGGCGATCACTTCCAGCACTTCTCCCACCAGTTCAGGATCGAGCGCTGAGGTCGGCTCATCAAACAGTAGGACCCGCGGTTCCAGGGCCAACGCACGAGCAATAGCCACCCGCTGTTGCTGTCCGCCGGACAGATGCCGAGACCAGGCCTCTTTTTTGTGTTCAAGGCCAACGGCACGCAACAGGGCTTCGGCGCGAGCTACCGCCTGGGGACGGGTGAGTTTTTTATGGACCACCGGAGCCTCGGTGAGGTTTTCTAGCACCGTGAGGTGCGGGAACAAATTAAAGTTTTGGAACACATAGCCGACATTAATCCGTTGTTTGAGTAACTGTTTTTCCTTGAGCTCATACAAATCCCCGTTTTTCTGACGGTATCCCATAAATTCATCATCTATGCGGATCAGCCCGGCATCCGGTTTTTCAAGATGATTAATGGTGCGCAGTAAGGTGGATTTACCCGACCCAGAAGGGCCAATGATCACCGTCACCGATCCTGGGGCGACCTCGAGGTTAATATTCTTCAGCGCTTGGAAGTGGCCGTAAGACTTACTCACGCCACTGACGGAGATGCTGCCGCGCGAATTAGTGATTTCGGACATAAGAGACCTCTGTACTCTGAGAGTGACGACGACGATTGAGGGCCAGTGACCATTTCACGGCTAACCGCGGACGCGGCGTCGCCACGGCACGGCGTTCACTTCTGGCAAAATGTTTCTCAATCCATAACTGTGCGACGGCTAACAGGCTAGTGATCACCAGATACCAGCAAGCCCCCACCATCAGCAACGGGATCACTTCCTGATTACGGTTATAAATCATTTGGATAGTGTAAAAGAGCTCCGGCATGGCGAGCACATAGACCACCGAGGTGCCTTTGACCAAGCCGATAATTTCATTAAAGGCGGTCGGCACCATGGAGCGCAGTGCCTGCGGTAAGGTAATGCGCCAGGTTCTCCGCCAACCCGGCAGGCCCAACGCCGCAGCCGCTTCATATTGCCCGCTGTCCACGGCACGAAAACCGCCTCTAATGATTTCCGCCATGTAGGCACTTTCCACCAAGGTTAGTCCGAGGACCGCCGTCTGGAACTGTCCCAGCACATTAATGGTTTGGAAATGTCCCCAACTGAGTGGCGTAAAGGGAATGCCCACTGACAGGGTGTCGTAGAGGTAGGAGAAGTTATAGAGAATAATCAGCACCACAATCAGCGGCAGTGAGCGAAATAGCCAGATATAGCCCCAGGCTAGCGCATTCAGTAGCGGTGATGAGGAGATCCTCGCCATCGCGAGCATGCCGCCAAATAGGACACTTAGCACCGCACTGCACAGGGTCAGCAGTAACGTCTGTGCCAATCCGGTCAGGATCACCGGATTAAAGAACCAGCGCGCAAAAACCTGCCATTCCCAGCGCGGGTTGAGCGCAACCGACTGGATGATCGCCGCAAAAATAATGACAGAAAGCAGAGTGCCAACAATCCGCCACGGATAACGCGCCGGAATAATTTTCGGTGTACGGGGAAATTCAGCCATAGTGTGTCACTCCATCGGGGGCCGTAGGCACAGAATTAACGAGAGATTTAGTAAAGCGTAAACGCCCGTCATAAGGCGGCAGGCTGTACTCTTCGAAGTTACGCTGCGTATCAAAGCCGGGCTGATAGCCCAGCGAGAGGTAGAGCGCTACCGCTTCCGGTTGGCGAAAACCGGTGGTCAGATAAATATGCTGATAACCGGCCTCACGGGCACGCTGTTCCAGTTGCCGAACCATTCGTTGAGCAATGCCCTGGCCACGCAAGGCTGGCGCGGTCCAAATACGTTTAATCTCTGCGGTTGTCGCGTTATAGGGCTTATAAGCCCCGGTGGCGATGATCTGGCCCTGCTCTTCCAGTACCAGAAACAGCCCCTGTGGAGGCAGATAGCGGGATACCGGATCCTGTTCACGATCCCCCGCGAAGTAATCGCCATAACGTTGTGAATACTCAGCGAACAGCCCCCGAAGGATCGGCTTAACTTCTGCCGCCTCCGGGGAAAGGGTTCTAAAACCTGTTTCAGCCATCGTGCCTCCTAGTCGCCGAGACCTGGCGGGTTGATTTCCGCAGCAGGAATGGCTTCCAGTCCTTCTCCCCAGCGATTAAGCACCTTCTGATAATCGCCGTTAGCAATGACACCATTGAGGGCTGTCTGAATCGCTTTTGTCAGTCCACTGCCTTTTTTCAGGGTAACCGCAATGTGCGCGCTGGCTGGCCAACCACCGTCCACCGATCCGACTAACCTTTCATTGCCGCTTTTCGCTGCTTTCCAAGCGCCCAATACATGAGGTCCAAAATAGGCATCCGCACGGCCTGACTGTAGGGTCAATGTCTCGCTGGCACCGTCTTGGATATAGACTGGAGTAAAGGCCGCCAGACCCTTACTGCGGTTTTGTTTATCCCAGGCCAATAAAATGGCTTCCTGATTGGTGCCTGAACTGACAATGATGCGCAGACCGGCGATATCGGCCGGTTTGGTGATCGCCTTAATGCGTGAGTTGTCTTTAACGTAAAACGCCAGCAGATCCTTACGGTAGGTGACAAAATCAAACTTCTTCTTGCGCTCGCGGGTGACGGTAATATTGTTGATCGCCGCATCGTATTTGCCACTGACCACCCCTAACGGCCAGTCATCCCAGGAGGTGGGAACAATACGCAGTTTCAGTCCCAAGCTATCCGCCACCAGCCGGGCGATATCCGGCTCACTGCCCAGTAGCGTCTTATTATCGTCACCGACCACACTCAGCGGCGGCTCAGTGGAGCCACTTTCCGCGACGGTAAACTCGCCAGGATGGGCAAAGTGATAACCGGCAGGAATTTCCGCAATCGCCTGTGGATTTTTGGGGGTATGTATCGGCACCGCATTGGCCGCCAAATTGATCTCAGTCTGGTTAATACGTACATCTGCTGCGATTGCTGGCAAGCTGGTCGCCGTAGCCAGCAACAGTGCTAGCGGGCTGAGAATTAATCCTTTCATAACGACTCCTGTGTGGCTTCTACGCGGGTGAAACGGTTATCGGGATGAGCTAATGAAAAAGAGTCACGCAGGGTTTTACCCGGATAGTCGCGACGGAAAATGCCTCTCGCCTGGAGGATCGGCACCACTTGGTCAACAAAACGTGGGAACACTTCAGGTGTTCCGCCTTGGATAATAAAACCGTCCGCCGCCTGACCTTCGAACCATTGCTGCAACCCGTCCGCGACCTGCTCTGGAGTGCCATGAAACACCGGCCGTGGCGTGGCGGTTTCCAGTGCAACCTGACGCAGAGTTAACTGCCGTTGCCGCGCCTGGGTTTTAATATGATCAGTGGTGCTGCGGAAGCTGTTACCGCCCAGCTCACCAATTTCCGGGAAGGGTTCATCCAGCGGATACTGACTGAAGTCATGGTGATCGAAGAAGCGGCCTAGGTAATTGAGGGCATCCTTTATCGACACCAGCGCTGCGGTCTGTTGATACTGCCGTTCAACATCCTGGTCACTGTCACCGACAATGACAGGTACGCCTTGGAAAATATGTAACTGTTCAGGGTCACGCCCATGCTCTGCCACGGATTGTTTCACCTCGCGATAGAACTGCTGTGCCTCTTCGAAGCTGCTGTGATGGGTAAAAATCGCATCCGCATGTTTGGCAGCCAGCTTTTTACCGTCCTGTGAGGCGCCCGCCTGGAAGACAATCGGCCGCCCCTGAGGTGTTCTGCCGATATTTAACGGCCCAGCCACATGAAAGTATTCGCCGTGATGGTCGAGAGCATGCAGTTTGTTTTTATCGAAGAAGACGCCGCTCTGCTTATCGCGGATAAAGGCATCCTCTTCCCAGGAATCCCATAGCCCTTTCACCACATCCAGATATTCATCGGCAATGCGATAACGCAGGGCATGTTCAGGGTGGCTGTCGCGGGAGTAATTTTTGGCAGAGCCTTCCAGTGGCGAGGTGACGACATTCCACCCCGCACGACCACCACTGAGGTGATCAAGGCTGGCAAACTGCCGCGCCACCGTAAAAGGATCGCTGTAAGAGGTGGACACGGTCGCCACCAGACCAATATGCTGAGTCGCCCCTGATAACGCAGATAATAGCGTCAGTGGTTCAAAGCGATTTAAAAAATGCGGAACAGATTTTTCATTAATATAAAGGCCATCGGCAACAAATATAAAATCGAACTTACCCTGCTCTGCTTTTTTCGCTGTTTGTTTGGCGAATTCAATATTAATACTGGCATCGGAGACCACGGCTGGATGACGCCATGCGGACATATTTCCGGAAGCACCGTGTATCATAGTGCCTAATCGTAATTGCTTTATTGCAGACATACTCACCCCTTACTGAATCAGTAAATAAAAAGACAATCGTGGCATATTTATCGGGTTATTAACGGTGGTAGGTTATTCTACGGCCAGATATCAGCCTATTGTGAGCGCCGGTTTATTAGCTGCCTCGCAACAGGGGATTTTTTTCTGTTTTTCGTTCGCCAGTAAACGTAGCGTCTCTTGTCTAGCCTGAGGGTCCGTTAGCGGGATATCCAGCATAAATTCGTCAATGGCGAATTGCTGATGCAGCGCATCCAGTTCGGCGAGGACCTGTGACGGCGACCCCGCCAATACTGCGGTGGGTTTGCGATTGATCGCCTGTACCGGCACATCGCTTTGCCGGCGAAACGTCTCCGCTTGGGCTTCACTGCCGACCGTCACATGTTGCCCATTTTCCAAGGTCACTTGCCACAACTGTAGTTGCTGCGCCTGCTTTTCGGCGTGTTTAGCCTCTTCACTGACGATCACCTGCAGGGCAATGATCAGCGGCTGTCGACTGTTCGCCTTCCAGAATTGACTGAATTCACTCAGTAAACCTCGATCACCGTTCAGATGGGCAGCAAACACAAACTGCCAGCCTAGGTCCACCGCCAATTGTGCGCTGTCGCGACTGGCCCCCAGCAGATAGGGTTGCGCGACCTGAGTCGGCAGCGGCGTCGCCTGTAGAGGGTCTGCCGTATCCGTCCGCTGACGAGGAGACAAGTACTGGTCAAGCAGCGTCAGCTGTTCACTGAAGGTTCCCTGCTTGGCAGGATCCCTGGCCGCCTGCAACGCGCGGGTAGATAACGGAAAACCACCCGGCGCTTTGCCAACTCCCAGTTCCACACGCCCCGGGGCGAGTGACGCTAATACATTAAAGTTTTCCGCCACTTTATACGGGCTATAATGCTGTAGCATGACACCACCGGAACCGATTTTTATTTTACGGGTATGTGCCAACGCCCAGGAAATTAATATTTCCGGTGACGGACTGGCCAGCGCCTCAGTATTATGGTGTTCAGCAATCCAGAATCGTTGATAACCCCATTGTTCAGCAGTACGGACCAGTTCCACCATATTTAATAGCGCCTGCTGTGACGTTTCTCCCTCATTTACTGGGCACTTATCCAAAATACCTAACTCATAAGACATGGCAGTAACCTTACCAGGTGATTGTGGGTATTATTTTTAACAAGCCAAACAAAGCCAGGGAAATATCATTTAGTGGCTTAGATAGTTGAATTGAGGATATCTGATAAAAGAATTAGCAAAGTGATTAATGGTCAAGCCGTCGAGGGCTACCTGCGGTCAGTAAGGAGAAAGGTTAGGGTTGTCGGTCGGCATACAACACAATTTCGACGCCGATACGATCACTGACCAGCAGCGGGTACTGGCCCATGCCAAAGTCACTGCGAGAGACAGTGGTTTGTGCCGACAGGCGCAGACGCTGTGCCGAGACCGAGGATTGTTGGGCGTAGAGGATCAATGGGCGGCGCTGGTTTTTGATTTGCAAACTGCCAAACACTCGATAACGCCCCTCCCCCAGAGCCACCAATCGGCTACTGCTAAATACTGCGTCCGGATACTGTGCAGCATCAAAGAAAGTTCGGCTTTTCAACGCCAGCGTGAGCAGCCGGTGATGAGCATCCAGCCGGTTAATCGGCATCGCGGCCTGCAAAGTATCGCGGGTATCATCGCTGGGGGAGAAGGTCAGCCTGCCGTTCACGCCGCTGATCCTGGCATGATAAGTCCCGCGCCCGATCATCTGCCAGTTCAAGACAATCGTGCTGAGTTGCGGGTTGATCTGGTAAGGATCAGCCCTGACCGAGCATGACACCATCACGGCTGGCAGTAAGAACAGTGTATAAAACGGACGCATTGCTTTTCCCTCGCAGACCCCTTAGCACAAGGAGCATAAGGGTTTCGTCCGCGGCGGGAAACTGCTAATCCAAAAAATGGCGCCGGGAGACACCCCGGCTCCCGGCACCGATCAGGCGACCGTGCGTTTTTCGTCGCTACTGGCAGCCTCGGAATGTGGAATAAAAGGCTCTCCCAGAGTCAGCATCAGCCGGTTTGCCCAAGCAAAAAAGGCCGCAGACTGTAGAAGATCAGTGATTTCCAACGTGGTCAGAGACAGTTCCCGTAACCGCTGCAGGTGCGCATGAGTCAGACGAGGTGGTGTCAAGGAGAGTGCCGCCACCGCTTCGATTTCCGCCTGCCAACGCTCAGACTGCCCAGCAGAGAGCGGGTATCCCGGTTGGACCTGTAATAACAAGGCAATCTCTTCCGGCTGCTTTGACAACTGGCTGGCCTTGCGGGCATGGACCGAGGCGCAATAAATGCAGCCATTGACTTTGCTGGCTACGGTCGCCGCCAGTTCGCGCTCAGCGCGGTTCAGCCCTCCCGGTGTATAAAAGATCCCTTTATCGGTGAGAGTGCGCTGTTCCAGTACCGGCTGGTCACGCCCCAAGAGGCGAAAATACTCTGAGTTCTGATGACCAAAGCGCACTAACACTTCCTGCTGGGCGGCACTAAAGTCGGCAAACGGTTTAGGGGCGAGCCAGGGCTCCCAACCCAATTCTTTACGGGTAAAAGCTTGAGGCGCTTGCTGACCACTCGCCGTGCGGGGTTGGGTATGCCAGCGCCCGGCATTGACCTCCGGAGGCGTCTCACTTTGCGGCGTGCTGGCGGAAGGTGATTCTGCCAACAGCGAAAAGCCATGCACCAACCGGCTCTGAAAACTGACATAGGCAATCACTTGCGCCAACGTGACGATATCGTCATCGCTCCACCCTGCCTGCTGCAAGGCCTGGATATGGTGCGGTGAAGCCGTCACCGGTTCAAAGGTGAGCCGTTTGGCAAACGCCAGCGCTTCGGTCAATGACGGGGTGGTGATCACCTGCCCAGCCAGCTCACGGTAATGCTGTAACAGATTATCGGCCTGATGCCATTCCGCCACTTGTGCGGCGATGGCCGCACGGGTTGCTATCGGAAAGTGCTCGCTACCAGCAGCGAACAGCGCTTGGTAACTGCCCTGGGTATGTTCGGTGGCAGCACTGCGAAACTGACGGCTCTCCGCCAGCTCTGAATCGGCAGGGATTGCTACCAGATACTGGATCAGATCATCAACATGGCTCATAAAGACCTCTCAGGCTGAGGGAGTGCTGCGTGACTGCGCAGCTCAGGGGCAATATAACGGGACAGCAGCGTCAGAGAACGCAGCACATCCTGATGAGCAGGCTCAACGGAGTGGACCTGAAATGAAATATCAGTGACTCGGGATAACGAACTGTCACGTTGCAGCGATGCCAGTACCTCTGTCGGATCACCAATATGGGCATCAAACTGTCCGATAAAATCATCCAGTGTCTCACCGCGGAGCTGGTGCCCTGCCTGACGGTAAGCATTTGCTTGAGCAGTCAATCCAGGCAGCGCCACATGACGGGCATACTGTCGGTCATCTGCGACAAACGCAGTCCGTGACGCAAGGATACGCGGGGCTACACCTGCTGGTAGCGCATCCAGATACGCATCAATGATTGGGTTTTGGATCGCATCCAGCGGTAAATGTGCCTGATCTGCGGGCCGTGGCTGGGTACGGGACAGCATCAGACCATGCCCAGCTTGACCAGCCCGTCGGGCGCCTTGGACAGAAAAGGTCGCTATCCAAATTTTGTTGTTCAGCGCGTCGGCAGCCGGATAGAGACGATTTTCCGTCTGTTGCAATGTCTCGCCCTGCCAGGCTTGTTGCAGCACAGACAGGTTGCGGGCGAACGCCTCCCCTCGCTGCCCAAAAGTCAGTCCGAAGGTATCAAACGACGACGGCGTGCCGCCGGACCCCAGCCCCAGTTCCAAACGACCGTCGGTCAGCAGATCGACGACAGCCGCATCCTCCGCCACACGAACGGCATTTTCCATCGGCAGTGTAATGATCGCGGTACCCAGACGGATATGTCGGGTGCGGGCACCCACATGGGCGAGAAACACCAGTGGCGACGGTAACCCGCCCTCTTTCTCGTGAAAGTGATGCTGTGCCACCCAGGCACTGTCAAAGCCAAGGGCTTCTGCGTGCTGTATCTGTTCGGTTGCCAACCGATAGCGCTCTGCGGCTGACACGTTATCCAGTAAACGGGTGAAAAATCCGAGTCGTTTTTTCGTCATGCGCGGACCTCCTGACGGCGTTGAAATGACGGGATCGCAGCAATCAATTGCTGCGTATACTCATGCTGCGGATCAGCAAACAGCCGTTCGGTATCGCCCTGCTCTATCTTTTTTCCGCCACGTAATACAGTGACCTGATGGGCAATACGGCGCACCACCTGCAGGTCATGGGTAATAAACAGATAGGTCAACGATAACCGCTGTTGCAGTTCCTGTAATAGGTTGAGGATTTGTGACTGGACAGTCACATCCAGCGCGGAGGTCGCCTCATCCAAGACCAGAATGTCCGGTTGCAGTATCAGCGCTCGGGCAATCGCCACCCGCTGGCGTTGACCACCTGACAACTGTTGCGGACGGCGACCCAATAATGCCGGGTCCAGAGCCACCTGCTGAGCCACTGCCAGCACTTTTTCCCGACGCTGTTCACGGCTCAGCGGCTCAAAATTAAGTAACGGCTCCTCAATGGCCGCGAACAAGGTCTGATGCGGATCCAGGGAGGAGAACGGATTCTGGTAAACAAATTGAATTTTCTGCCGCAAGGTCCGCCACTGTGCCGCGGAATAACCTGCGACCGATTGACCGCTGATCTCAAGGATACCGGCATCGGCACGTTCAAATCCCAATAGGATCCGTGCCAAGGTGGTTTTGCCTGAACCTGACTCTCCGACCAGTGCGTGGGTGGTGCCACGCTCGACCGTCAGGGAAATATTATCCAAAGCCTGCATCTTTTGTTGTCGGTTGAGGACGAACTGCTTAGACACGCCCTGTACGCGGATCACCGGTGGCGCATGGCTCACCGTCGCTTGCAGAGGTGCGCTAGGTTGATAATTTTGTGACACATCTTCGAGCAACCTCAGGGTATAAGGATGCTGAGGCTGATGAAGAATGCTGGTGGTTTCCCCTTGCTCCAACAATTTACCGTCGCGGAAAACGGCCAACCGATCCGCATGCTGGGCCGCCAAGGCCAGGTCATGGGTGACAAACAGCACGGCAGTGCCATATTCATGACGTAGCTCATCGATCAACGTCATGATGTGTTTTTGCACGGTGACATCCAGGGCACTGGTCGGCTCATCCGCAATGATCAGTGCCGGTTTTAGGGCAATGGCAATCGCAATCAGTACCCGTTGTTTCATGCCGCCTGACAGTTGATGTGGATACTGGTAAAAGCGTTGCTGTGGATGGCTAAGGCCGACCCGTTCCAATAGCGCAGTCACCTGCTGCTGACGTTGCTGGCGAGAGACGCCACGCTGTGCGAGCTTCAGGACTTCACCGATTTGATCGCCGATAGTTTTCAACGGATTGAGTGAGTTACCCGGGTCCTGTGGGATCAAACTGATATGCCTACCCCGTAAACTGTCGAGACGACGGGAGGACCACTGGCTGATCTCCTCCCCCTGAAACAGAATACGTCCCGCCGTACGGCGACCATTCTCTGGCAGTAATCCCAATATTGCTTGAGCGGTGGTGGTTTTACCCGAGCCAGATTCGCCAACCACTGCCAGCATCTCTCCGGCCGCTAAACTGAAACTGACCTGATGAACCGTCTCACGCCAGCCGTCGTGATCCTGATAACTGAGGGTCAGGTTATCAGCCTGGAGTACCGGTAAGTGTGAAGTTGTCATCGGCGTTCTCCTGAAAAAGCACGGCTGATACGGTGAGTCGCCAGCACCACGGCAATCACCAGCAGACCCGGAAATACGGTGAGCCACCAGGCGGTAGCCAGATAATTACGTCCTTCAGAAATCAGTAGTCCCCACTCTGGAATGGGAGGTGGGCTGCCAAAACCGAGAAAACTGAGGGTCGACAGCGCGAGGATGGCCTGACCAAACTGCAATGCCGAGAAAGCCAGCAGCGTAGGGAGGGCGTTCGGCAATACATGACGAAAAAACACGGGGAAAAAGCGTCCACCACTGCCAAACGCCGCTTCGATATAATCTTGCTGGCGGATACGCAGAACTTCTGCCCGAGCCAGACGCGCAAAGTGCGCTACTGAGGCACACCCCACCGCCAGTGCGGCATGCACATTACCAACTCCCAGCAGGATGATAATGCTCAGAGACAGTAACAGCGCCGGTATAGAGAGCAAGACATCGGCCACACGCATGGTTACGCTTTCTGCCACGCCTCCTGCAAAGGCCGCCAGCATTCCGGTCAGCGACCCGAGCACCAGTCCGACCGCTACCGCGGCACTGGCGGCAGATAGCGACCAGCGGGAACCATAAATCATTCGGCTGTAGAGATCTCGGCCCAGTTGATCGGTACCTAACCAGTGCAAGCGGTCGGGAGCCGTTAGCTGAGTGCCTGCCACACCGTTATAAGGATCATAATGGGTAAACCACTGTGGAAAGAGCGCCGCGATAACCACCCCAATGATCAGTGTCCAGGCCAACCACAGTCCGAAACGAAATCGTAACGACCTCGTCTTTATTTTAGGAGCACGGGAAGACAAACGCAGAGTATCGGTGAGACTCATCGTACACCTCCGCTGAGAATATTTAGGCGCGGATCCAGTAACGGCGTCACCAAGTCCGCCAGTAAGTTAATCACCACATAGGCTAGCGCAGAGATCATCACCACCGCTTGCAACACATTGACATCCTGCGCATCCACCGCTTGCTGTGTCACCTGCCCCAGGCCGTTCAGGCCGAACACCGTTTCAGTCACTAATGCTCCCGCAATCAACTCCCCGAGCAGTAACCCCGCCACTGTTAGCAGCGGTAGGCTGGCATTACGCAGGACATGGCGGAACAGCACCCGTTTTTGGCTCAGGCCGCGGGCACGGGCGGCTGCCACAAACGGCTGAGTGATCACTTGATCAATACTGCGCATAAAGATCTGCGCCAGCGGGGCGGCGATCGGCAGTGCCAGCGTGATCACTGGCAGGATCATGCCCCCTATCGGGGAGGGATTGATCACCGAAACCCAGTGCAAATGAAAAGAGAAAATCTGGATCAGTACGATCCCCAGCCAGAACACCGGTAGAGAGACTAATAATGACGGCAACGATAACAGCAGATGACGAAGACTTTTCAAACCCGGTAACCAGGCCAAGATCGCTAAACCCGGACCGATGACAAGTGCCAACAGAAAGCCAGGAATAATCAGTTTCAGTGTCTGTGGAAAATTGGTCGACAGGACTTCGGTGACCGGTACGCCCAGTTGTACCGAGTAACCGAGATCCCCGTGTAACACTGCACTCAGTGCAGTAACATATTGCTGCCAAACTGGAACGCCTTCCCCATACACCTTACGCATCTGCGCAATTTGATCGGCACTCAACCCCAGTGACGGGTCGAGAAACTTGATCATAATGGCATCCCCTGGCAACAGTTGTAGCAAAATAAAAGAGAGGGTCCATGCTGCCCACAGCACCAGGATCCCTTGCCCGAGGCGTTTGAGGATATAGCGTCCCATTGGTCTTCCTCCTATCAGTGCTTTTCGAGCCAGGCGTCATAAAAAGAAGGACGCCCTACCGCTTCAAAACTGATCCCCTTCAACCACGGCGCACCGGCATAGACCTGCGGCTCTTCAAAGATGGGGATCACATAGGCCTGTTGCAGTAAATAACGTTGTGCATCGCCGGTCAGTTTCAGGCGTTTCGTGTTATCCGTTTCGATGGAAATTTGATACAACAGAGTGTTGAGCTTATCGTCACGGAACGATTTCACTTTACTGCTCAGCCCGCCTTTCTGCAGTAGGGCATCACGGTTAGCCGGATAGAACATACTCTTAACCACATCCGGATCAGCACGGCCCACTTCAGAGACCATTAGCGGCGCTTTTACGGGGTCAAGGCGGTTTAGGGCTGCGGTCCCAGAATCTGCTGGACGTACATTAAGAATGACACCAATGGCTCGCCATTGACGGGCGATCAGTTGCAGTACCTCTTTATTCTGAGGTTGTGGCGGCGAAATATAGACGCTCAGTGATAACGGAATACCTTGTTTCTGACGAATACCATCACTGCCGGTCTTCCAGCCGGCTTCATCCAGCAATTTTTCTGCCTGTTTCGGGTCATACTGCAACAGCCCCTGTAGGGGGATGTAACCCAATGCGGTAGCCGCCAATACTGATGTCGCTGCCGGATAATTGGCAGAGAACAGGGTGTCGACAATCTGCTGACGGTTGGTAGCCAGCGATAAGGCTTTGCGAACCCGAATATCAGCAACAATCGGGTTATCCGGACGGAAACTGAGGCTGTCATTCACGCCCCGAGTCGCTTCGGCATACACCGTGAAATGCTGTGCTTCGACACGCTTTTCATCATAGGCCTGCACTTGGCGAATAAAGTCAGCTTGCCCCGCTAATAGTGCCCCGATACGGACACCATCTTCAGGTGTCACCAGAACTTTAACCCCTTGCAGGTAGGCGGGTCCCTGATGGCTTTCTCCGACCGGTCCCCAGTGATAATCCTTCCTAGCGACTAAATCGACTTCATGACCAAGGGTTTCCCCGCTGACCACAAAAGGTCCAGAACCGATAATATTGCGGGCATTCCCCCACTGTTCGAAGTCTTTATTCAGCGTCGATAATGAGACCAGCCCAGATCCTATGGTTGAGGTACCCTGTAAAAATCCGGGGGCCGGTTTTTTGAAATAAAACTTCACTGTTAGCGGATCAATCACTTCACTGTGGTCATAATTATTAATCACTTCGGATACCGGCAGGTGTTTGTCTTTATTTCCTAACCCGTAAGTATCAAAGTTTTTTGCCACCGCCGACGCATCCAATGGCGTACCATCGGAAAAAGTCACACCGGGGCGCAACTTAAACGTCCATTCAGTTTTTTCCGGATTGCTGGTCCAGCTTTGGGCAATCCAAGGTTCAATCTTCAGGGTTTTCGGGTTCTGCCACGTCAGCTTATCCGTGATCTGATTGAGGATCCCGCCATTAGGGTAGAAGCCTCCCGCGGGAGGATACAGGTTAGTGTGTGCTTGCTGCTCTAAATAGATCAGTGTGCCGCCGTGAACCGGCTGCTGTGCAGCCCATACGGGTATTGATGCCAACATGCCTGCCACCAGCAGCGAGAGTTTAAACCGCCCTACATTCACCCCTTTCATGCATCGCCTCTTAATTATTATTCATCACATTGTGATGCCATAATAGGGCTGCGGTTTTTACGAGTTAAAATAACAAAACTGCAATATCTTTCCTGGAAAAAAACTAACTGTCAGAGATACTGATTATTCTATCTTTTTTTAGTCCACAGCAGGGAGTGCCCCGATTCTAGGGCATAAAACTCTGTAAGACGTTAATCATAAGCGTTATATATCATTCCGTAATATCAGGGATCTTTTAATTATTTACTCAATTGTCCTTTTTTTCTTATTTTAGCAGGATATCTTCTGTGCAATATAAGTGAATACTATGAACTTCCAGCAACTAAGAATTATCAGAGAGGCTGCCAGGAGCCAGTTCAATCTGACTGAAGTGGCGAAAAAACTCTACACCTCTCAGTCCGGGATCAGCCGCCATATCCGCGAGCTGGAGGAGGAGCTGGGAGTCGAACTGTTTATTCGTCATGGTAAAAGGATGCTGGGACTGACCGGTCCGGGTAAAGAGATGCTGGCGATTGCCCGCCGGATCCTCGATGACGCCGGTAAAGCCAAGCGCTTAGGTGAACTGTTTACCAGTCAACAAGACGGTATTCTGACGATTGCCACTACGCATACTCAGGCCCGCTATACCCTGCCTGCCATTATTAAAGTGTTCCGCGAACATTATCCCAATATCCGGCTAGTACTCAATCAGGGTACCCCTGATGAGATCCGCAATATGGTCAGCAGTGGCAGTGCGGATTTAGGTATCGCCTCAGAAGTGCTGTCGCAAAGTGACACCCTGCGGGCGGTACCGTGGTTTAAATGGAATCACAAAGTGCTGGTACCGGTTGATCATCCGCTGGCCGATTTACAGGACATCACCCTGGAACATCTGGCCGCTTGGCCGTTGATCACTTACCGTAGCGGTATGACCGGACGTTCAGCCATCGACCAAGCGTTTGAGAGTGCCGGTTTACAGGCCGATATCGTGCTCAGTGCGCAGGATTCTGATGTGGTCAAAACCTACGTACGGCTAGGGATGGGCATTGGTATCGTCGCCGAAACGGCCGTGATTGCTGACGATAATGAAGTGGTGGCGCTGGACGTGAGTCATCTGTTCTCCGCCAACACGGTCTGGCTGGCGGTAAAACGCGGGCAATTACAGCGAGAATATCTGTGGCAGTTTATGATGCTGTGCAACCCGAATCTGTCGGTTGAAGAACTGAAAGCGACGGTACGGGACAGTGGCAGCCACAGTGATGTGTTGTATGATTTTGAAATCTAACCTCTGCTGCTGAACAAGCAGAGGCCACACTTATTCTGCCGTAGGATCAGAGGGGAAATGGACCCCGGTCTGACGGCGGATTTCAGTCAGTAAGCGAGCGGTGATCAGGCTGACCTCAAGGCCCGGATGCTCGATCTGCCGCTGCTGTATTCGCTCAGCAAAAACCTCGACTTCCGCCCGTAACGGGTGCTGCGGCTGCGATACACTCAGATCACATTCATTGCCGCCGCGTGGGTACCAGCGAACCCGACCACAATCCGACAGTTTATCAATCACCAGTGAACCTGCCTCGCCCTGAATTTCGCTGGGCAACACGGAATCACTGACCTTGGAATGCTGAATTGTGACATCAAAATCACCGTAGTCGAGCAGCACTGTACCGTGCGCATCTACCCCGCTGTCTAACAGGCTGGCTACCGCTTTCACAGAATGTGGTTGGCCCCATAACGCCACAGCGGTGGCCAGCGGATAAAAACCAATGTCCATCACTGAGCCATTCGAGAAAGCGGGATTAAAGGTATTTGGGTTTTCGCCATCCAAGTAACGCTGATAGCGGGAGGAGTATTGGCAATAATGCAGAAAGGCTTTGCGTAACCGGCCAGTGCGGCTCAGGGCGTCACGCAATACCGCAAAGTTAGGCAGGGTCGGGGTTTTAAACGCTTCGGAGAGTACCACTTGGTGCTGACGGGCGCAGGCCACCATCTTCTCCGCTTGAGCGGCATCAGACGCCAGCGGTTTTTCACAGATCACATGTTTACCGTGGCGCATAAACAGGCAGCTTTGTTCACAGTGCAGTGAGTTCGGGCTGGCGATATACACCACATCCAGCACATCGCTCGCGGCCATCGCCGTCAGATCGGTGAACAGTTGCGGCTGTCCGTATTTTTCCGCAAACGCCTGTGCCTGTGCCAACTGGCGGGAATAGACCGCACTGAGCTGATAACGCCCGCTTTCTAAGGCGGCGCTGACAAAACTGTCGGTGATCCAATGGGTGCCGACCACGGCTAAACGTAACATGTTGCTCTCCCGCAATGCAGATGATTAGCCTTTTAGCATAGCGGTACCGGGCGTTAAAGTCCGCGTCACTAGGCTGGGTTTATTCTGATTCTGTGAGGCGCTGCAAGGCTTCGTTGTAATCTGGCATGGATGCCGCCCCCATCCGCTCGACCGCCAGCGAAGCATAGGCTGCGGCGAATGTGGCGGCTCGGGAGAGCGTCTCACCTCGGGCTAAAGCCGCCACCAGCGCCCCATTAAAGGCATCCCCAGCCCCGGTCGTATCCACGACCTGAGCCGTAAAAGCAGGTAGGATCTGAACCTGTTCGCCGTCGTAGAGAACAGCCCCTTGGGCACCTAAGGTAATAATCACTTGGGGAACTCCCAATGCCGCGATCCTGCGCGCAGCCTCTGCTGCGCTGTCAGTATCGGTAATGGTGATACCCGCCAGTTGTGAGGCTTCAGACTGATTAGGCGTCAGGATATCCACCTTCGGCAGCCACTCGCTGATCGCTGGCGAATACGGCGCTGGGTTAAGCACCACTGTCAGCCCAGCCTGCTTGGCGAGCATGATGGCGTGGAGCAGTGCATCCAGATTATTTTCCAGTTGAAGCAGCAAAATGTCGGCGCTATTCAATACCGGTAGCAGAGCATCGATCTCTTCACGGGTCAGTGTATTGTTGGCACCAGGGAACACCGCCACGGTATTTTCACCTGTCGACTCCGCCACATAAATCACCGCATTGCCGGTAGGCTGATCCGCTGACTGTAGAAGGGACAGCGAATGGATCGGCGAAGCCTGCAGATGTCTGCGGGCAAAGTCACTGTAGGTATCGGTCCCCAATTTGGTGACAAAATGTACTTCCGCTCCGGCACAAGCCGCTGCCAGCGCCTGATTAGCCCCCTTTCCTCCCGCGCCAAATGAACTGCCGGTGGCGATCAATGACTCACCGGGAGCCGGAAAACGGGAAACACGGGCCACAACATCGAGGTTAAACGATCCTACTACACAGACTTTGCCGGTCATATTGCCCCCTGAACACCCTGTTGTACTCAACCGGTCACACTCCGGCCACTTATCGCCAATGACAGTAGCATGTTCCGGGTGCAACCGGTATGCAGGGAAACGGATCTTCAGGACAAAAAAAACCGGCTGTATCAGCCGGCTTTAGTGGGGATCAGTACACAGGAACGCGATTAGGTATACAACGGTGCCTCACCCATCGGACGGGTTTTAAAGCGGCGATGTACCCACATATACTGCTCTGGCGCGCGCATGATCTCTTTTTCGATCACCTGGTTCATATATTCCGCGGCCTGAATTTCGCTGGCCGGGAAGTCCTGTAACGGCGCTTCGATATGTAGCTGGTACCCTGTACCGTCCGCTTTGCGCACCAGAGTGATGGTCAACAGAGCGGCGCGGGACAAACGGGATAACACATAGGTACCGTTAGTGGTGGCCACATTTTTGACGCCAAAAAAGGGCACAAACGAGCTGCCTTTGCTACCGTAATCCTGATCGGGGGCAAACCACACCGCTTCTCCCTGTTTCAACTGGCCGACCATGCCGCGTAAGTCACGGCGATCGATCATCGCTTTATTGGAACGCAGACGGCCTCGAGTCTGTAGCCACTCCATCAACGGGTTATTGTGCGGACGATAGGTGGCCATCATTGGCTGGCAAATGCCCATCACGCGGCCACCGAGTTCCAGAGACATAAAGTGAACCCCGACACACATCACACCGCGTTTGCCGGCCTGAGCATGTTGCAGATTTTCCAGTCCAGACACATCAAACCATTTGCGAATACGTTTGTCAGACCAAAACCAGGCCATACCGGTTTCCAGTAAGCCAAGCCCCAGGGACTCAAAATTTTGCCGGACGAGTTTATCCTGTTCCGCCTGACACATCTGCGGAAAGCAAAGACGGATATTTTGCTGAGCGATCGATTTGCGTCGCTTAAGAAAAGGTTGTGACCAGGTACCGAGACGTTTACCCAGTGCCAGTAATAGGGGATAAGGGAGCATGACGATACAGCGTAGAATGCCGATGCCCAGCCATAAGGAGAGATACTTAGGATTCAGAAAGCTAAGTTGGAATCCATTATTTTTTTTCATGCGAATGCCACCAGTGTTAAACAGACATTTCGTTACGACTACTCCTTCAGACAGTGATCCAGCACAATAATTCAGGCTAGTTAGTGTAACAATTTACGTCTGTATACTTTATTTACCTGATCAGGATAAAGGTTCTTTCTCGCCGGTGATATAGGAAATATCACCACTTACAAATTATAATTTTTAAGGTAAAAAAATCGTGAGCCGTGAGTGACTTGCACAAACCCGATTTTGCGTCTAGTAGCAGATGACGGGGGATGCTGTCACAGTCGTGAGCAACAGAACTACCGGCTTACGGCAGCCAGCCTCCACTTACCAACGACTACAACTTGCCGACGACACCTCATCTCTGGCTGGGCGTTTTGGAGAGATGCCGGGCGAGACAGCAGCGATTGCCATGTCACTATGGCGGTGTGCGGCCTGTTCACAGATGACGAATCTCAATGCGCTGCTAAAGTTATAAGATTGAATTAATAAAGGAGTCGCCGTGTTACCGTTTATCTCTCCGATAATGGCGCTGGTGATTGGCTGGCGCTTTATTTTCTGCCTGCCCTTACCGGTCTCACTCAGAATTGTGCTGTTTGTGATTACCCTGCTGGTGTCGGAATGTCATCTGATCTACCGGCTGGTGTTCAACCATATGTTTTCGCCCGAGTTTCCTCGGCCCATTATGGTGCTGTTCAACGTGCTGTTTGGCGCGGAAATTCTGTTTACCCTATTACTGATCTTACACGGCATTATTGGCGGCATCGCTTACCTGATAGGCCATCCACTACGGGGAGATATCACCACTAATTCGCTACTGTTGCTGGTTTCTGTAGGCGTATCAGGGTACGCCGTCTGGCAGGCGATTAAAGTACCCGAAGTCAGGAGTGTGCGCGTTAAAATGCAGAAACTGCCAGCAGCCTTTGAGGGCTATCGGCTGGTGCAACTGACCGATTTACATGCCAGTACCTTGCTGCGTGGCGATCGGATGGCGGCCATTGTCCGTGATACCAATGCCCTGCATCCCGATCTGATCTTGGTCACTGGTGATATCGCTGACGGTGAAGTGGCAGATCGTAAGCAAGATGTGGCGCCACTGAAAAAGTTAATGGCGGCAGATGGTGTCTATGCCATTCCCGGAAACCATGAATATTACGCCGATTTCGCTGGCTGGATGAAAGAAGCAGAGTCGTTAGGATTACATGAGCTGATGAATCAGTCGGTGCGCATTTACCGTGATCAGCAAAGTATCGTGGTGGCCGGTGTGACGGATGAAGCTGCCCTGCGCTTTTCTCAGCCAGGGCCGTCGCTGGATGAGGCCTTACAGGGCGTCACCACCGACGATACGGTGATCCTAATGGACCATCGCCCCGTGAATGCCCGTGACAATGCAGCCCGCGGGGTGGACCTGCAACTGTCCGGCCATACCCACGGCGGGATGGTGCCGGGACTGGATAAAATCGTTAAACGGGCCAATCAAGGGTTCTATTCCGGTGAGTACCGGTTGGGAAGAATGCTGCTGTATGTCAGTAACGGCACAGGACTGTGGAACGGTTTTGCCCTACGTCTCGGGTATCCGGGAGAAATTACCCTATTCACCCTTGAGCGGGAGTGATCCCCTCCGGCCACGGTAGCCGCTGTAAACTGAAGCGGCGCTGTGCCGGTACCACCACCTGCCGATCGCGGGTGACAAAGATAGCGTCAATATCAGGACGGGTTGTCAGCCACAGGCAACCCCGTTCCAGCCCCATGCCATACAACTGAGTACTGAGGATTTCGCCATCGATGGATAATGGCGAAATCACGGTAACACTTAACAGGTCATTATCCAGCGGGTAGCCGCTGCGTGGGTCAAGGATGTGGTGATAGTGCTTTCCCTGGGCCACAAAATAGCGTTCATAGACACCCGAGGTAACCACCGAACTGTTGTCAGTCGTAATCACCCCCAGTAGTTGATCGCTGCGGCCAAAGGGCCGCTGTAACCCCACTTTCCAGCCACTTTCTCCGGCGGGTGTCATCACCCGAATATTACCGCCCAGGTTTATCATCGCGCGAGTGACAGACTGCGAGGCCAAATAGTCACAAATTAGGTCCGCCATATATCCTTTGGCGATGGCCCCCGCATCCACGGACATGCCAGCACGGGTCAGAAACACAGAGCAATCGGCAGCATTTAAGACTATTGCTCGTGGGTCGGTCAGGGGTAACAGTGCCGCTAGAGCCTCCGCCTGCGGTACACGGTCGCCGCTGAAACCAATTTTCCAGCAGCGTACTAGCGGACCGATGGCGAGATTAAAGCAACCGCCTTCTAGGCTGGCACGGTGCGCCCGGGCGATCAGCGTGAACACCGGCGCAGATACCCTGACGGGATGCTTACCTGCTGCCTGATTCACCGACATCAGTTGTGACTGTGGTCGGTTGACGGTCAGCAGATCTTCCATGTATTTGATGCGCCGGAACACCTCGGTCGCCAGTTCAGGACGGTGCTCTGACAGGTGCAACTCAATGCGAGTGCCCATCATCACTGCCGAATAACACACTTTATCGCTGTGCGGTGACATCACACCTCCTGATCTGATCGACAACTTAGCCCTGTTGTTTGGCGTGGCGGGCAGCATTCTCACCGGCAATACGGCCAAAGATCACGATATCGGCCACCGCATTACCGCCGATGCGGTTACCGCCATGAATGCCCCCAACCACTTCTCCCGCGGCAAAGACTCCCGCTAATGGCTGTTTATCCTTGTCCAATACTTCGGTGGCAGTATTGATGGTGACGCCTCCCATGGTGTGGTGAACGCCCGGCGCGATGCGGATCGCATAGAATGGCCCCTGATCCAGCGGCTGACGTAATGCGGTAGTACGGCCAAACGGGTCCGGCTGCTGCTGTGTCACCACCTGGTTAAACGTCTCAAGGGTCTGTTGCAGAGTGGTGGCCGGTATCTCCAGCTTGGCGGCCAACTGTTGTACGCTGTCACCACTGACCACAAAGCCGCGAGAGAGATAGGTTTCAATGGCTTTATTGTGCTCGCGAACCTGCTGATCAAACAAAATCCACGCGGATTTCTCTGGCAAGGCAATGATCTGCGCCGAAACTTTATCGCGGGTCTCCATTTCATTGATAAAACGCTCACCCTGCTGGCTGACCAGAATCGCCCCACCGCCCCGTACCGATTCTGAAATCAGGTAGGACGTGGTTTGCTCCACGGTCGGGTGGATTTGGATTTCCCCCATATCCACGGTACCGGCCCCGATGGCTTCCAGTAACGCAATGCCACTACCGGTGGCACCGGCGTGGTTAGTGGTAACAAAGCCCGCCAGATCAGGACGATAACTGACTACCATTTGCGGGTTGGCACTGAATCCGCCAGTAGCCACAATCACGCTATGACAGTGGATAGACTGGCTTTCTTGTAATTCATTAGTAAGTTCCACGCCGGTCACGTTACCCTGCTGGTAGCAGATACGGCTGACACGGGTGTCGGTGATAATGTCAATCTCTGGGCGCTGATGGACGTTTTTCAATAAACCGCTCACCAGGTAGCCACCTACCGCGGAAGCATCCGCCGGACGGTGGGTACGGTCAATACTCATACCGCCGGTGATAGTGATATCGCTGAGCACAATGCCACGCTCCGCCAACCAGTCCACGGCCAGTGGGGCTTGGTTGATAAACTCACGCAGCAAGATAGGATTATTTTTCCCCTGTCCCCCTTTTAGGGTCTCCTGATAGAAGCGTTCTTTGCTGTCGCTAATCCCTTTCAGCGCCTGAAAACGGGTCTCTGCCGCATTCATCCCCACCGAGGCTTTGAGCGTGTTACCGCCGGGCACCGACATTTTTTCGACAATCAACACACTGGCACCCTGTTCACTGGCTTGGATGGCGGCGGTCAGCCCGGCTCCGCCACAGCCCACCACCACCACATCGTAGTGTGGGGCCGCAGCACTGTCAGCGCCTTCCTGCTGTTGGCGCTGTCTGGCCGATGCCATCAGCACTTTGGCTACCCCTTTTTTCACCGCTTCACTCTGGGTCGTCGCCCCGGTGACGGCATCGACATAAGGGCTGTTGGCTTCCAGTATCCGGTCGCGCAGGACGTTAAAGTGGGTGGTAAATTCGATATCCGCCGGTTGTGCCGTCTCCATCTGTAGATCGGTAATGCGATCTTCTGCCAAAGTGACCGTTAGACAGCACTCGCCGTATTCGTCCTGAATCGTTTCAGAATAGAGGCCAGCGGCAAACTTCCCGCCTGACAAGCGGCTGTCTCGTATCATCGCCGCCACCTGCGGGAACAGCCATAACGGCTCAGGAATCAACAGCGCTTCCCGACGGGTGCTGTCGATGGCTAGTGACAGGGTATTGCCGTCAAGGATCTGCCGCGCCCAGTCCGAATAGGCGATACTGCCTTTGCCTACCGCCACCAGATCATAGCCGTGATCAAAGGCCGTGCCAGCGTCAGCGGCGCTGAGCACACTGCCCACGCCAATCACCGGAACCTTGGCCAGTGTCGCGGAACGGCCACGCATAAATTTATCGATCAGCGGTTCACTGTCAGCCGTATCCACCAGCGAACTGCGTAGGGTATGGTTCATCGAGAAATGAACATAATCCACCCCTTTGGCGGCCAGTTTATCCAGCAAAAACAGGGTGTCATCAAAGCGGATACCCGGTTGTTCGGTCTCTTCTGGAGAGAAACGATAACCGATAATAAACCCCGGTGCGGCATACTGCTGTGCCTTGCGGCGAGTGATATCCAGCACTGCCAGTGGGAAACGGGTACGTTTTTCTCGATCACCGCCCCACTCATCCTCGCGGCGGTTGGCATGGGGAGAGAAGAATTGCTGGATCAGGTAAGTGTTCGCCCCGTGGATCTCCACGCCGTCAAATCCGGCTCGGATCGCTCGGTGCACCGCCTGGCCGAATTTCTCGACCATATCGTACACTTCCTGATTCTCCAAGGCCCTTGGCGTCACTGCCCCTTCACGAGGGATGGCAATGGCACTGGGTGCCACCGGCTGACGACCGCCAATCAGCAACGGTTCACTCATGCGACCGCCATGGTATATCTGTAAAATCGCTTTAGCGCCCTGTCCTTTCACTGCGTCGGCAATTTTGGTCAGCCCCTCCACTTTATAATCACTGTCAATGCCGATAGCACCGGGAAACGCCGGACCGTTATCTTCAACAAACGCACATTCAACAATCACTGCAGCAGCATCCTTGGCGCGCTGGCGGTAGTATTCCACCAACTCGATGGTCACACTGCCATCGTAAAAGCCGGAACAGGTGGTCATTGGGGCCATCACTAAACGATTTTTAAGTGTAGTGCCACAGGCGAGGGGTAATGGCGTTAATAGTTGGGGATGAAGATGGGTCATTATCGGCTCCGGACGCTTTAATACAGAGTAATTTAAAGATTTTCCGGAGCAGAATTATTAATTCCCTTCCCCGGAACCCCTATTCAAGCATATCGCTAACGCTGAACTTATGATTTAAATTAATTAAATCTCTATTAATCGCTGAAAAGCGAAAAATCATTCGCAGCATTTTCCTGCATAGTCTGTTGCGTGACGGCATCTCCTGCTGTGCATAACAGCACTTACAATAATAAAAGCTGTTTAAAATCAATAAAACTACAGATTATTTCACTAAGTTGCCGAGATATTTTGGCAGGCGAAAATCAAGTTATAAAGCAGGTATCTGATCTCTAAAAGAATTGCAAAAAAATAATTTTAAAATTAAACAAATATTATATTTCATTGATCCGAATCAACCGAAAAAAAAAGATAAATCAGATCATATAAACAGTTTACCCCTCAGAAAGATGTTGTACCATGTCTGACATAATAATCTTTCTGCGATCCTGCCGCGATGGTGATAATCGCGCCATCGGCAGCGGAAATCATATTATTTGTCTGCCGTCTCGTGAATGTTTAACTCTTATAGAAAGTGACTATGAACGTGAAACCTATTGCCACCCCAGCGGGAGCGGGTGCTCCCCCCGCCCCAGCTAAAAAGAAACGTTTGATACTATTACTGTTGCCTATTGTGGTGACGCTGCTGCTGTTATTGGTGCCAGTGCCCGATGGGCTGCCTCCTTACGCTTGGCACTTCTTCGCCGTGTTTGTCGGGGTGATTATTGGCCTGATTTTCGAGCCATTGCCGGGAGCGGTTATCGGCCTGACTGGAGTAGTAGTGATCGCCCTGTGCAGTCACTGGTTACTGTTCAGCCCGGAACAACAAGCCGCACCTGGATTTAAACTGGCAGGACAGTCTTTTAAATGGGCGGTCAGTGGTTTTGGTAACTCGACGGTCTGGCTGATCTTCGGGGCTTTTATGTTCGCTGCCGGCTACGACAAAACTCAGTTAGGCCGCCGCCTAGCACTGATCTTGGTGAAATACCTTGGCCGCCGCAGTCTGACGCTGGGTTATGCCATTACCTTTGCTGACTTACTACTGGCTCCGTTCACACCCTCTAATACCGCACGCAGCGGCGGGACTATCTATCCGATTATCGCTAACCTCCCTCCGCTGTATGACTCCAAACCTAATGATCCCAGCGCCCGGCGCATCGGTTCTTACCTGATGTGGGTGGCGATCAGTGCCGCTTGTATCACCAGTTCGATGTTTCTGTCGGCATTAGCCCCTAATCTGCTGGCCCTGGCCTTGGTCAAAAGTATTACCGGTATCACCATCTCTTGGGGTAACTGGTTTATCGCCTTCCTGCCGCTAGGGGTGATCCTGATCCTAGCGATGCCGTTACTGGCCTACCTGTTCTACCCGCCGGAAGTGAAACTGAATGATGAAGTTCCGCGCTGGGCCACTCGTGAACTGGAAAAACTGGGCAAGCTGTCACGTAACGAAATTCTGTTACTGCTCCTTGTCTGCTGCGCTCTAGTAATGTGGATTTTCGCTGCAAGCTGGATCGAGCCAGCCCTGGCTGCCCTGCTGGTGATCACCCTAATGCTGTGGACCGGCGTGCTCAACTGGAGCGACATTACCGGCAATAAAGCGGCATGGAACACCTTTGCCTGGTTTGCCACCCTGGTGGCACTGGCTGACGGCCTCTCTTCCACCGGCTTTATCAGCTGGCTGGGCAACGCAGGCGGTTCGCTGATGACCGGTATCTCTCCGAGTGTGGCCTTGCTGCTGCTGGTGGTTGCCTTCTATCTGCTGCACTACCTGTTTGCCAGTTCGACGGCGCATACCACTGCCCTATTACCGGCGATGCTGACCATTGCCGCGACGATCCCGGGGATGAACATGCAGGTATTTTGTCTGATGACTGTGACCTCCCTCGGGATTATGGGCATTATTACGCCTTACGGTACTGGCCCTAGCCCGATATACTATGGGAGTGGCTATCTGCCGACCGGTGACTACTGGCGTCTAGGCACTATTTTCGGTGCCATCTTCCTCGCCTTATTACTGGTAGTCGGTTATCCGTGGATGATGATGATCTTCGGCTGATAGTACCTCAGGGTTGTATTGTTAACTTATCAGTTCCCTGTGCCACCCTCCGGCACAGGGTTCACTCAATAACCATCAGTGGCGGCAGCGTCTGTGACTGATTAAGTGAGAAAACATGTCTGATACCCCTTTCCATTACCAGGACCCTTTTCCGCTCAGCGAAGACGAGACCGAATACTATCTGCTGAGCAGTGACCATGTCTCGGTGGCCCAGTTTGACGGCCAGGAGGTGCTCAAAGTCGCCCCTGAAGCCTTAACTTTGATAGCCCAGCAAGCTTTTCATGATACCTCCTTTTTGCTCCGCACCGCCCATCAGCAACAAGTGGCCGCCATTCTGGATGACCCGGAAGCCAGCCAGAATGACCGCTACGTTGCACTGCAGTTTTTGAGAAACTCAGAGATTGCCTC
>Ga0157364_1000290_pt1 | contig 30330 bp, 7 predicted proteins | sample AttsexASBM2_FD_111476 | JGI IMG/M metagenome (GOLD analysis project Ga0157364, IMG submission 111476) | Fungus gardens microbial communities from leaf cutter ant in Ribeirão Preto, State of São Paulo, Brazil - Atta sexdens ASBM2 | ecosystem: Host-associated > Fungi > Mycelium > Unclassified ... | reverse complement strand
TTATATATTAAAACAAACAAATAAAATGTAGCATTTTACGCTGTTTATATCTTTTTCTCTTTTTGTTTTCTCTATTTTTTTCTCTTCTCCATTTTTCTTTTTTTCCTTTTTTTTAAGTACCTAAAAAGTATTTAAATTTTCGGATACTTTTTTCTTATATCTGTATCTATACTGAGGTAATTATAAAAAAAATGTATCTGTACTTATACCTAAATACATTTTCTACGTATCTATACCTATATCTAGATATCTTTCAAACGGTATCTGTTCCAATACTCACCATTAGTGAATATATACGAAATAATACCGCATGAATATATAATCGTTGACATTATTAATTCATTTTTATATATAATAAAAATCATTTTTTTATTAATTACATAGGCCTACAAAAAAATATTTGTTTTTACCCAGAAACGGCAGTATATAATTCCGAAGATTTTTGACACCTAAAACCAAATCCGTAGCTAAAATTGCTCTATAACGTCAGGTTTGGAGAATATCTCTTTCCGAGATATTCTCCAAAAGTGTCAAAAGTGCTAAAAAAGTCTTTCGAGCATTTTTAGATTAAAATATTTTGTAAACCTGATGGAGCAATTTTAGCTACGGATTTGAATTTGGTATGAAAAAAATCTACGAAAATCACTTATGATTATAAATGGGTCAACACAGTAACATGAAAAAAAATTAGATATATTGCAAGTATGTCCACCGGCCTTAACGCGTTTCCAGACGATATGATCAATGTATCATCAACTGTGCACACATTCATAAATATTGACTTTATAATTATTCATATTAAATGTAATCAATGATTGCGTTCATCAAAGAAAACTATAATCAGTTAGTACTTAGTGATTCTTTAATATGATCGGTTTGTGTTATCAATAGTGATCAATATTGATTTTGAATATTATTGTAAGATATAATGTATGAAACCATTTAAGCGCAGGGCTACCGCAGACAAAATTTCTGTAACAGTAACTATAATCCCGCAAACACAATAAAGTAATAAGTCTTAAACCTTAAGAAATTGATCAATAGTCAAATATGAGAAGAATAATCGACTATTCTATTGTGTTTGCGAGATAAGATGAAACTTAAGCCGATGGAAATAGAAACAGTAAACTTATCCATACAGCCCATTCTACAATACAGCGTAGTTGTAAGTGGTTATAGTTGTGTAAAAATTAACTAATCACAGTCAAATATAAAGAAAATATTCGATGTAATTAATCAATTTTTACAACTACGCAATTGTAGAATGAGCTTAAAGCAAATTTCAATCGATTGAAGTTTGTCTTATGAATAAATTTACTGCTATTTCTATTTCCGTTAGATTACATAGATCTAAAGCAATATTCTGATTAACTCATCAATTTTTAAGTTTACATCTTAAGGTTACTGTTACAGAAATTTTGTTTGTGGCAGACCTAAGTGTCGAGTCATATGTATGTCATATGTATGTCAGTCGCGCTTGTGTGTATAAGTCTCGAACAGTCCCATAACACAATAGGGATACATTTACTTTTTGTGCTCACGTGCTATAAGCTTCATTCTATCCTTTTTCCGCAAGTAGCAAGTAATAAAGATAGAATGAAGTTTACAGCGAGAGTAAAAAGTAAATACATTCTAGATGTAATAAACCATAAGATCTTAAACCATAAGAAATCAACCAATCATGGTTGATTATTCTCCTTACATTTGACTGTGATTAATATCTTATGGCTCAAAGCTTATTACATCTATTTTTTGAGACTATTCTATGCGTTTGATGCACAAATTTGGAACGCATCCCTAGAGTTCTGTATGTATATACAAAAAAGCGCAACCGAATATATATCGCATCACCTATGTACAAAACATCGCTGCATATATTGTTGACGTTCTGCTACCTTGAAGTAATTATTCATATTGATTTCATCAGATTTCATGGTGGTCACACATGATTTCATCATAGATTTTATAATGATTATATAGAAAATTACAATGATTTCTGTTGATTATATCATATCATTTCATTATTTCTGATTATGCATGATTTCATCTAACTTCATGATTACAGCTGATTGCAAAAACAATTACATAGGGATTTCGTAAAGATTTCGAGGATCCTGTCCCGTGATTTTATTAAGTTACCCCTTCGCGATTAAGGCTGCTGCACACAAAATTTTTGTAATCTTAAGCCGATGAGCCAATCAAGATATTGCTTTAGATCTACATACTCTAATGGAAATAGCAGTAAACTTATCCATAAGGCGAGTTTCAACCAATTAAAATTCACTTTATTGCGAGATTATGGATAAATTTGTTATTTTTATTTCCGTTAGATTATGTAGACCTAAAGCAATATTCTGGCTCATCGGCTTAAGTTTACGCCTTACGTCACTGTTGCGGAATTTTATGTGCGGCAGCCCTTAGGACCATGGCACACAAAAAGCTTAAGCAGTAAAACGTAAGCAGTAAGCGAATTGACTAATCATAATAGAGTCTGTAAGACTATAATGTAAGCAGTAGCTGATCCAACATGTTGATTTCCTTTCTGCTTACATCTTGCTGCCTTGAATTTTTTGTATGCCATAGCTCTAATAGTAGCTACATTTACATCGTGCGCTTAGTCCGCATTTGGTCTATACTAAATTCGACTTAAATTATTAAATTATTTATTATAAAAATTTAGGTCCCCATGTTGTAAATACTTGATAAATGATCCAATCTAGCTTAAATTAGACTTCGTTTTTTAATGGCTTGATCTAAAATAGGTCGTCTGCTTTTTCGGTGTAATGCGCGAGATTTGTACAAAACATGAAATGGCTCTAATTCGGATCAGTGCAATGTGGGCTAAATACGACCCCGTCAATTTTGAAATCCGTTTCGATGTAAACGATTGGTAACTAAACCTACTTTGGATCGATATAGGGTACTATCAGGTCACTGGGTGCAAACGTAGTCATCGATGAGGTACTACTAAAAACGATCGATGCTTATGGAAGTTCGCGTGACTGTTAAAATTTAAGTTAGGTAATACAATACAAGCAATTTGACTGAACTTGTTTCAATTTTTATCTCTGATCGCATTTGCTTCTTGCGAATTAAATTGACTCATTATTTCAATTACTGATTATATCCTGGTTTACCAATCCCAGTTGAGGATGTGTGCTGGTACATTTTTATTTAATGACATCATCATGTTCAATATTTTTATCATTATGGACTTATTGCGACTGTTATAATGGAAGAATACAATCGATAATATTACCAGAATGAAAAGCATCGCATTGTGCGGAAGATAGATAGAATACTACTAACTTTTTGCGTAAATTATTGTATGATTTTAATTGTTTTATTAATTTTGTCAAATTTGCGTTTAATTTTTTTACACTAAGGATAACCTAATAATAAGGTCGAAACGTATGTTCTAATATACAAAAATTTGGCTTGTTGCCCCTTCTTGTTATTTATTGTTTAAAATTTAAGTAATTAAATTAAAAGTAAGAAACTAATAATACTAATAGTACTAATAGTAATTTCATAATTTAATTTCGTAGACACGTATATATGTTTAAAACTTAATCTTTACCCTACTAGGTACAATTTGGTGCCTCATCTCTACGAACGAGGGTCACTAGAATCCGTTCATTTTTTCACCTATTCAAAATAATTTAAAAAATTTCTAAAAATTGACCAATACACTTTCAACTTTCTAGAATAAATATTAAAACTTCATTTTGGAAGATAATAAAGTGTAGTAATAATTTATAATTACCGAAAGACTCATAAGGTAGGAAAAAATGGCATTTGATTTAAAAAATTATAACTTTTCATAAAAAAATATTAAAAAATCATTTCAGGATTTTGTAGTTTAGATATGAAGTTTTGAAAAAAAAAATATTAGAACTTTGAATTCTACAAAAAGTTGAATTATTTGAGCACATGAATATGAGTAATTTTCAAGGAAAAATAGAAAAAATCGAGTTAAAATATGCATTTTTTTATTTTGTTGTAAAATAATGTAATTTTAATGAAAAAAAATATAAAATATAAGCACACATTTAGATAAATATGTAAAGAAAGGCGTGACTTGCCTCTTTAGCTCCATTTTGTCTAAAAAATATTGGGTTGTCCGGAAAGTTCGTGCCGATGTTGAAGGAAAATTTAAACACAGAAAATTTAAATTGTAGTATACATTTATTAAATTATATAGGTTAGTCGGCACGAACTTTCCGGACAACCCAATAATTAAAAAAATTTTTTTAATGAAAACATTCAGACATTAATTTAGAATGAAAATAGAATACTTATAATGATTTTGACACAATTTTTATCTTGCACAAAAAGTACTCTTTACATACTTAGAGATGAGTGTACATCGACTTGAACTGAACAATCACAGGTAGATTGACGGCCAGAGTCGCGTTGCCGCGCACAGATCTCCCCCACCACAAACTTTTTTTATGGGAAGATAACAAACACCAGATTCATCGAGTTTGCGAGAAATTTGCACGAACAGGAATCACTCGGTAGTGATCTCCCTTAGGAGGATAAGAGTTAAGAGGATGCTGGAGCCGCCTGTATTACCGATAAAAATAGTGTTTTTGACATTTTTGTTTCTGTCGAATTTCTTTGTAGTGGTTTCATAGAATAAAAATTTCTTTTCCGCGATTGTTTTTCCCACGAATGTTTTTTTTTAACTTCGTACGAACAATAATTCCCGAGATATGTTTCAAAATATGGGACTTTCAATTTTTACATTAAAATATAAGTTCATTTAATACAAGTATATAATCGAATTGGAAAAAATAATATTCGCATTTTTCTCAAAGTTTACATACGATTCTAGTTGCGTATCATTTTCCAAAATCATTTTTAATTTATTTGGAAAAACAACTTTGAGAAAAATTGCCTTTTTTAAAAAAAAATCGTGTTCTCCGTAACCTTTTATAAATAGGGTTAATTGTAACGAAAAAACGCAAAGTTAGTTTTTTTACATTTAACATATCGTTTTTTATATATAGGTAAGCAAAAATATATAAATATTTCTTCTTCAAGTATATAAATATATAAATATTTCTTCAAATATATAAATATTTCTTCTATCAAGTAAAATTTCCTTTCCCTTCGGAATGTAGGGTGTATTCTGACATACACTGCTAGTACTGAAAAATTGTTCCGCTATTACTACCCAGCGCGTTACAGCAGTGCCTAGTTCTTTCAATAACATCGTAAATGATAGCCATATTGCCACTGCGACTACTGCGGCTTCGGGGCAGTTACTGTGCAATATGGCATCACTTAAAGAAACACATACGTCGAAATATTCGATCCAAGAAATAAAAAAAATATATACATTTTAACTACAGAAAATGCATATATATTCATTTTACCGAAAATGACTCTTAAATTCCACATCTGAATATTTATTAACTGTGTCCATATAATTTTTAACACGAGATCAAACTGCTTGAATTGGTAATCTCATAATTAGTTCCTTCTTCGGAAGAACTATCGTTGTTGTTTTCGTTCAAAATTTATTGACAATTTACTACGTTTATCCATATTTACATTGCCAATCTACTGCAAAATCGTTCCGAAACGACGTTACAGTAGTGCTAGCAGTAATTTTGGAATGCCTGCACTGTTGTGACATCATGATAGTTGCATTACCAATAAAAAGAGAATACTCTCATAGTTTCGCGGTATAATCTGTAAAATAATAAAATATTTGCTAATAAATTTTATAATACATCAAAATTATTTATTTTATATAAGACAACATTGAAAAATAAGGAAAAATAATAAGAAAATATATTTAAGATTTGTTTTCTTCTTTATAACCTTAACATTGTTACAAATCAGTGACTGATGAATATGAAATTAATATTCATTTGATAATAAAAACAGATTATGCATGAATATTATTATACAAATACAGTGCTAATACAAAGTGTAATATTTGAATTATACTTATGTAAAATTATTAATAAACATATAATCAGTATTTTAACGTGTCGCATTTGTGACAACGGGCAAGCCATTATTTAACGCAATCGCGTGCGAAGCATCACGGTTTTCCCGATACTTATCGTTACTATTATACTCTCTATACTATTATACTCTCTATACATTGAATTAACAGTAGAGTAAGTGTGACGATCAATTAAAAAATTGTGTACACTATTAATTGTATTATAATCCTAACAAAAAACTAATTTAGAATCATAGTAATCTTAATGAATATCGTTTAAAATGGCTTCTGGAAAAGAAATTAACTTTAAATAAATATCTGCAAACTTTGATAACTTTTTTATAACGTTTTATGGATTTGATAATTATTATAATATACATTTTTGTATTTAGGAAAATTTATATCAATTTAAAGTCAAATTATCGAACATGGAATAATATAAAATATGAAGTCTTTTTGAATTTTAATACATAAAACTAAACATCATTGCAATTACTCCATCGTCACAGTTACTCTGGTTAACTCTATCTCAGTTTTTAAAGGATTTACGGTAAAAAGTAAAATAAATTAAATTAAAGCTTATAAAATTTCCTACAAAATGCTTTTTTTTCTTTTCTCTTCGTCAATTTTTGTGCAAGATACAATTATTTGAAAAAAGAGTTTTCTGCAACGATTTTTTGAATGAAAATTATCCATAAGTATAACTGTGCCTATAACTTGTGAAAAACGGTGTTGAAAAATAAATATTAGAATAATGACACTTTCTCCTCTTAACAGATAATATTCTTTTGAATTTGGCGTTTGGTTCATATTTTTAGGATTAATAGTTTCGGAGATATGCAACTTCGACAAGTACGATTAATATTATTAATTAATTCGCTGATATATTGTTGATATTTATGAATTTCTTGTAGTCTCCTCAATATTGTCATGAGTGTTAATTAGTCATCGACGTCGGTCGGCGTCGTCGTCGTCGAACAAATTCGGACAATTATATTTTAGAATATTATATATTTTTAGTATATTATATATTTTTAATATTTTTATATTTAAATATTTAGTATATTATATATTTCTAGCACATTATTCTTATATGGTATTTGATTACCTTTCCGGTCATATCAGGGTCTGTGAAACCCTGCAACTTTGTCACGCTATATCTCTGGACTGAATACATATTTTTTTTAACTCAAAACGTGTAAAATTTATACGTCGAAGTCAGACAAAGACAGATAAATATGAATCAAATAAATAATATTTTATTTTCAATTAATTACAATGCTTCAAAGAAATTTTATTAGAAAAATTCATAAAAAATGATTACTTCGGATAAAAAATTCTCAAATTTTTAAATTTAATGTTTAAGCAAAAATCCGTAAGATTTTTTTTTTTTAATTGACCCTTTGAACTAACAAAAAAAAATAGTACGATATGAATCGCTCAAAAAAAATATGAACTATCGAAAATCGACATTTTTTAAAAATCCTATACATATTATAACATATTATAAGTTTATAATTAATAAATAAAATTTTATTATTTGAACAATATAAAATGATAGATAAAGTGATATACATGTATAAATATTATTATATTATATATAATTAAGAATATTTTATATATATTATTAGAGTTTTAATTTAGAGGAGGATGCAACACTCGCTCTAAAGTTAATACATCCGACCCGGCCGGAGCGATCTCCGAAGATTGACAGAGATTATAAAATTTCTATTTACTATTACTATTTATTATATTGAAATAATTCTTTTTAATTCTACATTTTCATGTATTTACTTTTATATTATCCGAAACTCAGTAAACGAATATTTAATAAAAAATAAAGAGATATCCAGAACGCCGAAAACTTACAAGCGTCACGTGTGGGTCTCAAGTACTCTCTTTGAACTTTCTCACATCGAGAATAACGTAAAAAAAATACCCTTGCAGACTTATCATATTTATGGACAGTTTTTCTTCAGTCTTAATCCGAGTTTTCAAATTATATTATAAACAAGTTACAGCAATATGAAAAATCGCATAAGGTACATTGGACTCAAGAGCGGTTGGCTAGGATTAAATATTAGACTGAGTATGTTAATATTCGTTTATATTGCATAATTTTTTAGTTATATTATATAGGTATTGTGTGCCCCTTGCATGACAAACTGGCTTTACGTGTATGTATACGTGTAAGTCTGAAACTTAGAAAATAATGCAAATGATCTTTTTTAAGAGATTCGAGATATGAAGATTGAGTACCAATTTTAACTGTCGGACTGTCGCAATCGAAAGTTACTTTGAATATATAATAAAATTTTCATTAGATTTTTTATTACGATTTTAGTTTCTGAAGTATTTTAAACGAGATAAATTTTGACAAAAGAATTCTGGATAAACTTGATTATTATACAGGGGTCCAAACCAACCGCAAGAGCGGTATTTCTCATGAAAAACTGAATCGAAAATATTAATAGCAAAATGTTGAGGTGTCAACAGTTTCTGAATGGTGAGTCTTTGAAATTATCCACGGCGTGTAAAGTTCGCGCCATCTGATTAGATCAAGCGGCCGGCCGTGATTATGCTTTGAAAGATATCACTAAATGTCACGATGCTAAATGAGTATTGAAAAAGTTTCGTGAAATCTCTATTAACATCTACTGCCATATTCTTAAATTAAATTGACAAGGAGTAATTTCAATTGCAAATTCGATAAAACATCATTATAAAATGTGTTTTTGAGATATACATTTTAAGTAATAAACAATTATTAATAAATTAAATCAATATTAATTAAATCGTCCAAATAAATAATATTAAAAACATCAGTCAACAAATATTTTCAAAACTTGTTTTCAAATAGTTTTGTCATAAACAAGATTAGAAAAAATTTAATAATTTTATAAAATTACATTTTAATTGTAATTTTTAATAATAATATAGCTTATTATTTGCTTACTTTGATTTCTTCACTGTAATACTTTCCTTATTTCTCATAATTCTCGTAATTCGGAATTTCGTTCATTTCATTTCATAAATATAAAATATTTATTTATATCAAATGCGAATTTCAAATGTAATTTTTTTTCTAATATTGTTTATAACAGAACCACTTGAAAAGAAGTTTTAGAAATATTTATTGATTGATGATTTTAATATTATTTGTTTGACTAATTTAATTAATATTGATTTAATTTATTAATATTTGTTTATTAAAATGCATATTTTAAAAATAGTAAAATACACACTTTTTAATGATGTTTTGTTAAATTTGCAATTGAAATTAAATCAATAATCAAATTGGGCTCAATTTAAGAATATAGCAATAGTCATTAATAGAGATTTCACGAAACCTTTCAATACTCATTCATGACGTTTAATGATAAGTAACTATAATATCAAAATGCTAACGCGGCCGGCTGCTTATTTGTGCCATGTCCGACGGCGCGAATTTTACACGTCGTGATTGGACGATTCAAAAGCTCACCAACCATTCAAAAACTATTATTATTATTATAACGTATATACATGTCGATTCCTGCGGTTAATCTGGATCACCATGTAATAACTAAGGTTATATAATATAATTTATAATTTATTTGTTTGTATCATCAAAATACATTGCCAGACGCGAGCAATGTACAAATAAACAAAAACAAAATATTCTTTTTAGACTAATTACGCAAGTTAAACTTTTCTCGGACATATATCTCGGAAACTATTGATTGTACGAGAATGAATAAAAAACGATTTTGAGAATTTAATAATCTTCAATCTTCATAAGGGAATTTAATAATCTTCAATCTTCATATGAATTATTCTGTACGTAAAAGTAGTCAAATTTATTTACGGAAAAAATTCAAAATAATCAAAAATACAACATTCTTTAAAAAATTCTATTACTAATAGAAAATATTAATCGTATGACCTTCTTCAAAAGAAATTGTTAGTAATTTTATCAGCTTTTTTTTGATAATGATCTTCATTTCGATAAAATGAATACTTACTAGATATTTTTGAAAAATCGCATTATTGATAGTTTTTTGAAACTGAAAAATTTTACAAGTTAATTGATGATCAGAAGTTTTAGTATGTTGTATAATATATTATTATTTCTAACAACTTCCCGCAAACAAATCTTTTATAGCAATTTTGCCTCTAAAACGCAAAAAAAATTTAATTTTCCCAAGCTGCAAAAGGACAACATGATCAAAAAACGTTCCCTTCGAAATCATTCCTCTCTTATTTGAAACATTTTTTAGTATCTCACATATTTTTTTAATGGGACATTTTGTATATGTATACATGCAAGGCGTCCCAAAATTCGCGCATTTAGAAGTATTGAACATAACTTTAAGATAAAACAAACAACTTTTTCCTTTTGCAAAACTATGCCTGATAAATAATTTTTGCGCTTATTTATTAATTTCAACTTGCTCTCCTGCAAAAACTATTAGTACTTATAGTACGCAATTTTGCAAAAGGAAAAAATTGTTTCTTTTAGCATAAAGTATCATGTCCTGTATTTCAAATGCAGAATCTTCCTGCATATATATTAATTTGTCCAGGTTATTCTATATATATAGGGTACTAGAGTTAGCGCAGGAGCACGTACATATTCCTCATGAAAAAGTAAATCGAAAATATTAATAACAAATCTTAAGGCATCAATAGTTTTCAAACAGTGAGCATTTGAAAATAACCAATCATAGGGCATGAAATTGGCGCCATCAGGAGCGGCGCAACTAAGCGGTCGGCTGTGCAAACGCTTTGACGGATGTATCGCTGAACGAGCATTACAAAGTTTCGTGAAATTTCTATATTAACTACTAAATTTCTGAGTCCAACTTAATTGATGAGACGTAATTCCGAATTATGATAAGAGAGAAAGTGGAAGTAATATAGTGAAAAAATCGAATTAGCAAATAATAAGCTGTCAATTGATGTTTTATTTATTTGGATCATTTTAATTAATATTGATTTTATTTATTCATTTATTTATCGAATTTGCAATTGACATTATTTCTCAATTAAATCGGATTCAATTTAAGAATACGGCAGTAGTTAATATAGAAATTTCGCAATACTGTGCCGGTGAGCGATACGTTCACGAAACTTTGCAATACCGTACCGTTGAGCGATACGTCCGTCAAAGCGTTCGCGCGACCAACCGCTTAATTGCGCTGCTCCTGACGGCGCGAATTTCATGCTCTGTGGTTGATTATTTTCAAGTGCTCACCGTTTAAAAACTATTGATGCCTTAAGATTTTGCTATTAACATTTTCGATTTACTTGTTTATGAGGAATACGTATTCGACCCCTGCGCTAACTCTGATACACCCTGTATATATTGCAACTCACAAGCGTGGTGCAACTTCGTCACACGTTCGCAGCTATTTCTTTCTCGACTCGGCAGAATTCCCGTCTTTATAAAACGAACCTTCGTTTAATCTCACCGGAAACGCGATAGAAAACATGTCGTTATGCGACCCCTCCTGAGGATCCCGCAAGATTTCGAAAACGATAATTGGGCGCCAGGTGAGTGAGCGTGCCACTCTTTATCGGAATTATCGATTAATCGGGAGGTTCTCTACGCGATTTTCTACAGAATTGCGAACGTCGACGGCTCTCGTAATCGGCGGCTCAGCCTCGGAAATGGCAGAGAGGACGGATCGTGGTCGAGGACCGTGAGAAGCGAATAGACGGCGGCATAAATCACATAATTATTAACAAGAAAAAATAACAAATATATTTTATTAGGCTCCGGCTCTCGTTGGTACTCGTTGATAAGGTCACAACAACAATGTGCGATCGCAAGGCGTTACTTTAGCACATGCCCCGATATGCTCTATGTGGGGCGTATTAATTGCGCTAACTCTCGAGGGCACGAGCTCACGCCACGTAAAAATACTTTTCGCAAATCACACGAGTAGTAGCCGACGCTACGATAGCCGAGACGGTTGCGGTCTCCCCGTGAACATGACCTCGTGCTCATCCGCGGGGCTTCGAACGACTTTACAAAATGCCGGAAATAGACAGAGAACGTACAGACATTACGATATAAAATTCCAATACAAGGCCAATCGGCCAAACCGCGACAATACTTCACGAAATGATCAGGCTGTGGTTAAGGCGGACGCGAAAAGTAACTCTCCCGAAAATCTTACAACGAGTCGTCGCGGGAAGCGGCATGCTCAGACATAAATTTCGCGCAAAGCTTGACGCACTACAATACCGCGTGCCTCTCGCACACAAAATACGACAACGATAATTACGCGCGGACACGGAAATTGGCGATCTTATAAACTTGTTATGTTCGTCTCATCCCGATAGTCAGGCTCTCTCTTTCGCTCACTACCCTGGCTCTCTTGCGTTCTTCTGTTCCTCGCTTACTCGTTACAGCATAAGTGCGCGCTGATCCTTCCGGGAGCACACAGTGATCGCTATCACCACGAGAGGGTTTTATCGCGCCTAATTGGTGCGAGGCCCTCCGCGAATCGCGCGAGCCGTGTCATCTACGCATCCTGCGTCCTAGCGCGCGGAATTCGACTGGGCCGCCACGTTTCCTTCGGCTGCCTCGGAAGCTCTCCCGGATCCCAGATTGAATGGATAAACTTTAAATGAGTATAACTTCTATAAAAATGGTCATAATGAGATGTTAAAAAATTTTTTCAGATTTTATTTTATCTATTTTTCAGATATGTACTTTAAATAACAATTTGGCTGATTTTTATGGATTTTTATGAACTGTAATATTACAAACGATGATCCGTTAAATTTCAAAATTTTTTATGAAATTTGCAAAGTTTCATGCCGCAAATGAGAAATCGGGCCCAAATGCTATTTACAGCTTTCGAAAGTGTGAATCTTTATCTTTAATTTATTTTTTTTATGAATGTCATACAATTTTTTTTCACCGAATTATTCAACATTGGAAGTAAAAATGGTTTGACTTTGACTGCTCATAAAAGACGAACTGAGTAATGTACAGTATTCATTAAAAAGGAAAAAAAAATTTAAAACTTTTACTTTAAGATGCTCTTATCATTTTTTAGACGGAAATAAGCTTTTTACATAAAAACTTAAGTGAAAATTGAAAACTGAGACAATTACTTGTTTCTATTTAATTCGATTTACTTTGATCAAAAAGGGACTGAAAGAAAAAATTGGTTGCTGTAACAATTTAGATAGTAAAATATGTTATAACATTTTTATATGGCTGCAGCAACCAATTTTTGTTGTAGCAGCAACTTATTAGTTGGATAGGCTATCCGCAATGTCAGTATAAGATTTCAGTAGGGTAACGCAACTAATTTGCTGGTACAACCAAAATCTGATTACTGCAGCCATATAAAAATACTATAACATATTTTATCTAAATTGTTATAGCAATCAATCTTTTTTTTCAGTGAAGAGAAACCCTATGATGTTAACATAGTTTTAAATTTTATAGTCTATTAAATTCAATGAGATTAAAAGGAAGCAGTTGCGACATTTTTAAACTAATGTCCTTCATATTCGAAATTATGATTTTGAGCAAAATGGCATTCGCTGTATTGATTCTAATCTTATATCGCAGCAGACGATTACCGCTGGCATTAGCCTTACCCAAAATATACCACGTGAAGATTGCACAGTTGAATTTATGCTTCTTGGGGGGGAGAGAGGGGGGTGCTCACGCGTGCTTGAGCAGATGAAATTAAATTTTTAATGTAAAGTATTGCTACCTCTATTTTCAACATTACTCCCTCTCCCTTCCATACACCCACACACGCACATACGCACGCACGTACGAAACGTAAATCCGATTGTGTAATCTCCATGTGGTAGCTTCGGATAATGCCAATGATCGCCTGCTACGAGAAAAGATTAGAATCAATACAACCAGGAGTGAGTAAAATACCCAAAAAATTGTATTTAAATACAAAATACTCAAAAAATTGTATTTGAATATAAAATACAAAAATGTCTTTAAATTTTTTTAACTATATGTATTTCAAATACTGTCTATCCCTGAAGATATTCTATTGTAGTAACTCGCTGCGACAGTGATGGGCTTTTGGTCCCGGGCACTACCGAAAAATTACTCCTCCACTTTTGCCAATTGGTGCTTGATTAGCTGAGCGCGGCGTCAATTGATAGGACAAAAAAGACCGCATGTAATTAGTTGTTTATAATTCTCACTTTGGCAATCTTGTAACCGAATATTGAAGCTAAACTTGCATTGCTAAATAATCAACGATGAAATTTGGAAAAAATCATCACAAAAAATTTTATTCTTTCAATTCTGTAGAATTAAATTTTAAAATGATTAGAAGCTTGTTAAAATACAAACTTCGAACTTCAAAAGTTACTTCTTCAATTTTTTATTGATATTTTACCGAATTTTAATGTTGGTTGAGCTATGTAGGTTTAGCTTCAATGACGCGTAATTCAATCAAGAAAAATTATTATATAAGAAAATTTTTAAAAAAGTATTTTGAAGGTAAATCTTTGTGCTGTTTTTCAAAAATAAAATTAAACTTTAAAAAAAAATCTTTTTATCAAACTGCGCACTATTAAATATACGTAATTTTAAGAAATACAACAATGTGATATTTATTAAGATACAGAATTGCAAAGACAAAATTTTTTTGAAAAGCGATCGAAAGCATGCTAAAGTGTAAGTTTCAAGCTTTAAAATGCTTTTTATCTTTTTTATCTTTTTGTCTGCGATGATTTTTTTAGTTATGATGATCTGAACATTATGCAATTTTGAGTTCCATATCCGGAAATTTTTCGATGATAGTGTATATAAATTATTAGCGAAAAGGAAAATAATGATCCTGAAGTTTTTTAATATTAAGCTTTTTTTTATTTTTAATACTTTATGAAGAGTATCTTCTATGACTAAATTGACGAAATTCAAATAGGAAATAGGAAATCTTGGCCAAAACGGTCTAAATTGAGATCTTTTTAATGTTTAATTAATTTAAAGTGAATTAATATATATTATATATACTATATGTGTACATACACACACACACACACACACACATATATATATATATATATGTATATCATATTATAGTCATTTGAACTATGCGACGAAATTTTTCCGGATTTGAAACGCAGCTAAACTACCGAAATAATATCACAGTTAAATTTTTGATGATCAATAGATATCTATTAGAAAGAACTTAATATGTATCTGTAAATATATAAAATTAAATCTGTAAATAAATTTATTTATTGTGAAAAATATTACCTCAGCCGGAAGGCTGAACCCGGATCTCTTGCATTCCGTATGAAGTCGTCCGTAAGTAGTCTTTAGACTACGGAAGCCTTAAGCCTAGTTAATACTTTTCGCAATAATTAGTATAGATATGTACGGAAAACGACATAATATAAACGATATAAACAATAAGAATCTTATTGGATCGTAAAATTTGAAATTCCAGAAAAATTTCAGCGCCTAATTCAAGTAACTACAATATGGTATATATGTATGTACATATCTAGTATATATTGATTCACTTTAAATTAAAGTAAAATTTAAGTTAAGTATTAAAAAGATCCCAACTTAGATCATTATAGCCAATTTCTATTTCCTATTTGATGAGTTTCAAATTTTACGATTCAATAAGATTTTTATTGTGTAAATTGATGAGTTAGTCAATTACAAGTTACAAGAATTCGATTTATTTGCATGCAGATGTAAAGGCTTCTTCAAAAGGACCGTGCAAAATAGACGGGTATACACGTGTGTGGCAGAGGGAGGCTGCGAAATTACGAAGGCGCAGAGAAACAGGTGTCAGTACTGCCGGTTCAAGAAGTGCATCGAACAGGGTATGGTCCTGCAGGCGGTTCGAGAAGACCGAATGCCTGGAGGAAGAAATTCGGGTGCAGTGTACAATCTTTATAAGGTATGCACCGACTAATGTTTTAGTAATAAAATCATTATTATAATATTATGATTTATACTATCGTACAATAAATAAAATGATAGATTGTCGTTCGAATATCTATATTCACCCAAGTCCAGTTGAAGAACGTTCAAATTAATCGACGATCAAATCAGCTGCAATTATTGAAAAAAATCGCCTGTTGATCGATCGCAGGTGAAGTACAAGAAACACAAGAAGAGCAACAAGACGGGCGGCGTCGGCAGTATGAGTGGTAGTAATGTCGGTGGTGTAAACGGCTCGGGTACTCTCGGGGGTGCCAAGAGTACAATGAGCACGACGATGCTAGACAAGCATATGGCCGCGGCTGCTGCCCATCACAGCCAGCAACAGCAGCAGCACGCCCAACTAGCTGGTAGTTTCCTTCATCATCACAAAATCTCATCAGGCGATCCACTTAACTCACCACCCACTCCTAGCCACCCGAGCCATCCTGCGCATTCGGGCCATCTCGTCAACGGGACTATCCTGAAGACGGCGCTCACTAATCCCTCTGAAGTGAGTGTATTTGCTTTGTTATTCTTAAAATAAATGAATTTTTAATTTCTTTGAAGTGACTGCATTTTTAATTTACGATCATTTTCGACCGATCGATAACCATCGTTCGGAATCGTTCAAGGCAAAAAAAAGAATTAAGTCACACGAACATATTAAATGTACATTCGATTTTTCTTTTATGAAAATTTTAGGAAATCTTTTGCGCTTAATTTTAGAAAATCTTTTGCGCTTAATTTTTTAATACAGTATATATCCTGATATCCTGATGACAATATAAAATTCAAAACTTAAAAAAAAATAAGATTTTTCATTTGGTTTTGAACGTACAATAAGGCTTCCTCTTACTTAATCGCGTTTTTATACTAAAGAATCTTCTGTGAAAAATCACTCATTCCTAATCACTTGTGTGTACGGAAATATTGCTTGGAGATTTCAATTAAGAATCAATTGATTTGAGATTTAACGAAACTTAATAGAATCTATCATCACAATTACAGTCATGAATTATAAGATACACACCGTTATAATTCCGGTACACATGGTTATAGTTCCTCACAGATTTGGAATATATATTCTTTATAGTATATCTGAATAAAAATTCATTGTCCAATCCATTCACTTCAAACGATTTATCGCTAACGATCACCAAGTTTGAATTATGCCAATTCACCTCCTACATGAGAAATTTCGTCAAAATATAGATTGCGCAATTTATCTGTTTCTGCATATTTCACGAAATGAAGTTGTCAAAGAATTAGTTTCATTACAATAAAATGCACCGCGTGCGCCTGTTACTTATTTTACCCTTAATTATTCGAGCATTACGCAAAACAAACGTCATCAGTGACGTAATATAATCTCGGCTGCGAGATTTATCTATATTATCCTCCTTGTATATTATTCGCTGTATATGCGTGAGATATCCGCGGAAACTTTTTAAGTCGGTCCGATTGAATTGCATGATTATGCGACATGAAAATTAATCCATACGATGAGATACTACGGAGATTTTACGTTGTCTATTCTTGCTCACGATCAACGAGATCGTATAGAGATTAACGTTTGCGTATGCCTTCAATCAAAGGATCTCTTGTATTTACAAGTCACATAATTTATATAATATAGTCCTGGTTAGAAATCGAGTATGCGTCAAAAGTTGACTCTTTGACCGCCGACAGAAGAATCCGATGCTCTGATGAGAATGTCCCGCAGGCATCTTTGCTTTCACTTTCGAAACAGCTGCGGCGGCGATGCAAGATCGCAAAATCTTTGCAGACGATGATCATTTGTTCAGACGATTCAATAACGTGTTACATGTTTTGTACATTCATTTATACTTTTTGATTTATTTTTTTTATTAATAGTAAAAATATTTTATTGGCCATCATTATTTTTTCATAACTTTCTAAACATTCAGCATTAAATATTATTATCTACACGTTATCAATATCTTTGTAACTGTCCGTTTAAAATCAAATTAAGAATTAATTAAATTAAGAATAAATTTTTTTATTTATTGAGTTAGAGAAAAACTTTTTATAAATTGGATCTTTGCAAGTCGCTTGTATGAAATGCTAAATTGCTAAATGCTTTTTTTCGTTCAATCAAAAAATTTATAAACAAAGCACTCCGATGGATTCACTGTTATCGTGCATATTGCAGACATTGTAATGCAAGATCTTGAAGAGGTGGCGATCATAAAATTACAAATGCCATCATTGTTTTATTTCCGATATGTTGATGACATCCTTCTTGCACTTTCATCTAACATGATCAAATATATATAAGTACATTTTCAATTTTCTACACACAAGAATACAGTTTACTATGGAGGTTGGTGTTAACGGCAGAATGTATGATATAACAATTATTATTATAATATCTTGATACAACAATTATTATTGACATTCAAATTATATATATTAACAATCAAAGAATTTTTGATATATATTACAAAGTTACCTTTTCTGGCAGGTTCCTCAATTTCTATTTAAATCATCCTCTCTATCACAAAAAAAACACAATTATCAGTTTTTAGACAAAATATTCTATCTGGCACACTCTTGCTTTCAATAAAAAAAATTTGATCGATTCACACTTTTCTTGAAAATAGTTATCTTGTCTCCTTTATTTTTTCCATAATAGAACAAAGATTAAAATTTCATACATTAAATAAGAATATTATATAAAATTTACAAATCAAAGAAAAATATTTTACAATTCCTTATGTACATTTCATCTTAGAAAGTTTTCTACCTATTTCTAACATTGTAAACTAGCTTTCTTTCACTATCACCAATATCTTAAAAAATTTTGTTGTGAGAGGTAAAGATAAGTTAGAATTGCTTTCGAATCAAAATTTTTGTTGTATATAAGATCTTATGTGATGATTGTAACACCAGCTATGTTGGTCAAACTAAGAAAAAACTAAGTATTACATTGCGTGAACACATTTCGGATATTAACAAAAAGACAGATTCTCCATCTGTTACATCTGATCATCACGTTAATTTTAATCATAATTTTAGATGGAATGAGGATTTTAGACAGTGAGTCTTCTTATAACAAAAGATTGATATCTGAAATGATTTATATTAAAAGACGAGGTTTAAATAAACAAAATTACATTGAATCATTGCCAGAATCCTACTCACAAATCATACAATCCCTTTCTCCCTCATAATTATCTTTCCTTCCTCTGTATACATCCCCTTTTTATGTTCTTTTTAGCTATCCCTTTTCCCTCTTTATTCTTATTTCCTACTATTTTCTAATATCAACTTTACTTTCCTTCTCTGAAAATCATTTAAATTTATTTCGTTTAACAACATCGAAGATAAGAGACATTGATCTTTCTCTCATCGCATTGTCTATTGCACTTTATTCGTATTAATTAATTTTTTTTTTAACTGAACTCTCAACTATAATTATGAAAAGTATTTTTTTTTATTTAATTTTAATTGAACTGATAGATTTGTACATTTTTTACTTATACCAATTTTATATTGGTCTTATCAAATTTCTATCATTCTTATAATTTTACATTATTATTATAACTGTAATGCGTTATTTTTCATTCTGGACACTAATATATAATCATACATTCACGTTCTTTTGCTGTACAAATTTTCTAACAAGAATATTTTTCAATTATTGATACAACATTTTAATGACATTGCAAAAATGTATTTTCATTTGTCATCGACCGTACACAGTATAAGCTTTTATTTCTCTGACGAATTCTAATGTATGTATTTTATGTGCGTTACTGTTCCGTTCAATTAACAAGATTCTTCTTAATTTTATTGATACCAACAATTATATAATTTTTCAATGCGAAGTACATGTTTAATCTTCTATCGACTTTATATTATATTTTTTACCATTTAGACATATTTTGTAAACATTGATCCGATCGTGATCGAAATGTTTGTTGTTATTAGTTCGCATGTTATTAAATTTCAATTTAAATTTCAATTACAATTAATTTATTAAGACTTTTACTTATCTATCAATTTTTATAGGTCAAAAAATTTTTGGCTCGTAGCGCTTTTGCTTTTAACTTGTTTTTAAATTATTGAGCCATTATACTACTATATATTTCCAATAGAAATAGCTCTAGACTGCATAAATGAAAATTGAAACTTTATTTCTAAAAAATATAACATCGAAAAGCGAAATTTTAGCGGCACTAAAATTTATTTTAAATTCCACATTTTTTACATTTGATGATATATTCTATAAACAGACCTTTGGAATATCTATGGGCTCTCCACTCTCACCAGTTATTGCGCCTTGGTACTGGAGAGATTAGAAAGAATAGCTTTAGCATTTTTCAACAGAGATTTATCTTTTTATTATTGATATGTGGATGACTTATGTACCTGTTCTATCTTGATGAAATGAATAAAATTTCAGATTATTTTAACTCTTCCTATCTGCGTCTGCAATTTACTCTGGAAGTGAGGACTCGCTTAACTTTCTAGACTACGTCACCATCACAAAAACAGAAAGTTATCTAACATTCAATTGGTATCAAAAGCCTATCTGCTCGGGTAGATTTTTGAATTTCTTTTCCAACCATCCTATTTCTCAGAAGAGAGGATACCATTGACATGATGGACAAAACATTATTACTTTTCGATCCAAAACATAACACCATAAAAAAAATTTATCTTATATAATTACGACTTTATTGGAACAATGATTATTCTCTGCCTTTTTTTTTTGAAACTATTATCACAGAATAAAAAACTTGTCTGAAAGGAGAACAGCTATTCAAGATTCGATAAATAACGAGAATCAAGAAATTAAATCTTCTTGGTTGACAGTACCGTATGTTTCCTCGTTTATAGATAAATTTAAACAATTTAACAACAAAGATGTTAAAGTTTTTTTCTTTAGTTTAAATAAACTAATAAATAAATTCATGAAAATTCAAAAAGATCCACGATCATCGTCTACAAAAAATAACATAGTATATAAAATCGAGTGTAAAGATTGCGTCTTATGTCGGTCAGACGAGTAGACAATTAAATATGAGAATAAAAGAACATCGCAATCACATTCGCTGGAACATATCTACTCGTTCTGTTATAACCGATCATAGAATGCAATCTGAATACGATTTTGATTGGAATAATGTCAAGATTCTCGATGAGGAACCGTGTTATGGCAAGCGTTGTTTAATTTCTGAAATGATTCATATTAAAAAACAAGAGAATAATCTTAACTTACAATATAGAAGACCTTCATAAATCTTATTTATGATAAATAGAATTTAAATCATAAATAGAATTTAACTTTGAAAACTTGACATATAACACTTGACATATAAAACATTGTTGTCAGTCGTGTCTTGGGAATCGTCACAATCACATACTAATCTTTGTAAGCTAGATAATTTTAATGGATTAACGATTCTAATGTGAAAATTATTTTAACGACGTTTCATATTATTTTATTCTTGTAATGACGTATCGACGAACATATTTAATGTGATATCAGAAGTGCGATTCTGTAACTATTTTACACGCCGTTGTGCGCAGCTTTTTCACTATATAAAATATCTGCAATGACATCGACAACTGTCGATAGGTGTAAAACAGAATATAGGCCAGAAACTATATCAGCGAGTTATGATATCTGAAGAATAAATATTGCTTTATCTTTTTTAATATGATCATAAGATTCTCTATTCATGTATAAAATCTCCAATTGTTTCCTTTACATGGCCGAGTAACCGTTTTGTGAGCAATGTTTGTTCGATTTAGATAAATAACTATGTGGATTTTTAAATATTTCTAATCACTGGGTACTTTTATTTAAACTTTTTAATTTTGTTATTACAATAATTTTTGAAAATCTACGTAATAATATATTCGTTATGATATTTTAAGAAATATGTTTTTATATTCTGAGTCTCATTCACCCTTTAAACTTTCTACTTATTATTTATACTGAGTCCTGTATTTTTGTTAATTTAGAATGATGAAATTAAAATGAATATTGAATTTTTTGAGTCGGATTGTTTTTCAATTACATTGATAAAATTATTAGAGAAATGTAAAAGAGAGAAATTAGACAATTATTATGTGCGATAAGCATTATAAAACTATTTTTGACATACAAATCAAACAACTTTAGTACCCTCATCTCTATAACATATAAAAATCAAGATCATTGATGAAGTAATGTAAAGGAATTAAAAATCTACAATTCTCCTAATATAAAGGAATTAGAAATCTACAATTAAATCTAACAAATATGTCGAATTGTAAGAAGCGCTCTTAGAAACAATTATTTGATTTGTACGCCAATAGTTTTATAATGCTTATCGCACATAATCATTGTCTAACTTCGCTCTTTTACGATATTTATATTTAACAAAATTAGCATTAAAGTACGCAAATTTCAAGTATGTAAAAAACAAAGAGATAATGTGATAGAGGAAAAAGTAAGAAGGAACGTGTTTTTATAAACGTATGAATACATGCGGTCAATGTGCGCTCCGCGCGCCTGAGGTGGTAAGGCGCCCGAGTATAAGCGCTGTTTCTGCCCCTCTTTTCTACGCGCCCGTATACTATTTCTTCTTGTAATTTGAAAACTAATCTTCAGACAAAATTTTCGTAAAAGAAAAATCGTCTTAGAATTGTGTCAGGAATACGTCTTTACAGGAACACCTGGGTTTCGGATCACCCTGTAAATTGAAATAGTAACATCTAAAAGATATAACATCTAAGAGAAGAAAAAGAAATTTATCGTTATCGAGAAGAAGATTCAAATTTGAATAGCATACAGTTTGATATTTAAGGAAGTATGAGTACATATTAAATATTACAATATAGGTCATGTTCCTTCTGATATACGCTACCAATCTGAAAATCTATAGTATTGAAATTCACATTACATAAGATAAAGTTGCCAAAATCGCACTGACTCCTAATCGCACTACTTCGCTTAAAAATTCAATTATTGTATTTAATTACATTCTTATATAGTTATTTAGAACTATATAGTACTATGGTAGTAACGTTACTTCGTTTACACTCGTGACGCGAAGCGCAATAGAAGTGTTGTTATTTACGTAAATAAAAAACTGTTGCTATTTTTCAACATATAGCGGAATTACAGAAAGTATAAATTAAATAGTCTAAGTTTTGATCGTGATTCGAATATTATTAAAATTAAATTAATAGAATTAAAGTTTGCTTTACATTTTTGTTTATAAGTTAAATAAATAAAAATTTTAAAAACGCTCAAGTTTCCTAAATTGCACCATAATATAATTCCCACAATCTAATCTTCTAAATCACATTTTCTAATATTTTTATATGTTTTATATTTTTATTACATTTATTATTTTGTAAAGATGTATATAGAGTGTCTCTGCATATAGTGCCAAAATTACAGCGGCTTTAGCCTATAAAAACAAATTGAAAATGTTCAAAAACATATGTCCGATTTCAGAATTACAGGAATACTACATTAAAGTAAGAAAATGAATATCGTAAATGTTGTTTAATGTTCATTATTTTAAATACTATAAAGAAAACCAAGACTGATTAAATTTTAGATGTTACAAATAATACATTATATATTCTTTTATTAAATCAATTTATTCCAGATATAATTGAGAGCCGATAACATTCGGTTTCAACACAATCATTCTGAAACGTTACTATTGTAATATCCCCTAAATTAAATTAGAAAAAAAGAAAGAAAATAAGAAATTTTATTGCGAAAAATATTATCTCAGGATTCGAATCTGGAACCTCTCAACTTTCCGGGAAGAAAAGTTTCTTTCTTTCTAATTTAATTTAGTGATCATGAGAAAACATTCGTACAGGAAGTCATCCTTAATATATATTTCTTTACATTTTGGAGACGAAAGATCTAATGATTCTAGTCTATCAAAAAAAAATTCAGGATTCAACAGAATAATGAATATTAAATAATATTTACTACGATTTATGTTTTCTTACTTCAACCCGTTCAATTCCGAATTTCGAAACTGTTCAGAATCGGACAAATGTTTATTAGACATTTTCGATTTTTTACATTTACGGCTGAAGCCATTGTAGCAGTTTTGACACTGTATGCAGAGATACCCTGTATTGTAAGCTTACAAAATATTTATTTTGTTTTATATAGAATTAAGAAAAATATATTCTTAAAAATATATTCTAAGTTTTTGACAGCATAATATAATAAAATACTATTTTTTTTTCTTATTGTATATAATTTTGAAATCTTTGTATTATTATAATGTTTGAAATGACGAATATTAGTAGATGCGATTTAAGCAACGAATTTCTTTGTGCCAAATCGCCAAATCATACTATACTGAAAAATTCTCATTTAAAATGTTATATTAGTATCAAAAATTATAAAAAAATTATAAATATAACAAAAGGTACAGTTTATTATGCTGTAAAAAAACTTAAGAATGTTTTCCATAATTTTTGAGTTATGAACTTTTAAGTGAAAAATGACGCGATTTCAACAACCTTACTCTACAGGGTATCCCATTTTTAATGTTTCACCTCAAATAACTTTTTTATTTTTATCTCAGAAAAAAATGTTTCGGACAGTTATGGATAAAAAATAAAAAAATTAATTTGGAATGGGACATTAAAACCCTGTATACTATAGATTTCAATATGGCAGTATATATTGGAATACGATTATAACGTTGTGTATATCTTTAATATAATTGCATTATAATCTTTAAGAAAGATATAAATTTAATTTATTTTAATCTTGCTTTGTAAAAATGTAAAATATCTTGATATATCTTGACGAATCGTTGAGTAATATTATAGTATGTAATAGAGTGGCACTATATGAGGCAAATAGCAAATTCTGCATGCGTCGATCGGTTTCCTCCGCACCGATCTTGGAATGAATGAACTCACCATCGCAATTTCACTTTCTTACGACTCAACTTGTGCAAGTCTCAAGGTTTCCCACATTATGAAAGCCAATAGATAAAACGAGCGAATAGCATGCTCGCGAGAATCAGCCAATCGTAGCATTGTGTTCATCTATACACTTCTTATATAATACAAGATTCTTATATGACTTACAAAATTATTATATGTCTCCGTAAAGCAGTGTTTTCAATATTATGTATGTAGTTTTTTACAAATGACGTAAATAGATCTTTATGATAATTAATTGATGAAATATATTATATAGTGAAAAATTATTTACTAAAATCATTTGAAAGTCGTATATTATATATGTATATATGTATATTTATCAATTATAAATTATAATTATATAATTTCATAACTAAATTTACTTTCAATAAAATTAATTTTTCCTATATTGCAATTTTTTGGTACTAAAAATATCATCTTCGATTTTCTCAAGTGGGACGATTAGCGGATTATGGAAAATTATGCGTGTTATGTCTGATTATATGAGCAAACGAGAGAACTGTCGCGATCATTCAAATGATTCCGTAGAGGCCATTGCCAAAAGTGAAACCGATGCCGGTAAAACCGAATAAATATTGATAGTCGTGGTCCATTAAAGAGGTCACTTTCGAGTCATCGTGCACAATGAAACCACATTTTCAAAGTAAATTTTATATAAGATAAGAAAAAAAATCGCAAACAACGGAATCATTTCTTTAAAAAAAAGAATGTTTATCGTTTTTAGTTGCGAAAATAACGTGAAAAAAAATCATTTGACTATTTACTTAATTTTAGTTTCAACTGTGAAGACTAATTTTTATCTTTATTTTATCAGAAGATATTCTGCACATAAAATTTCTATAAAACTAATTTTTACTTAAATTCTTAATTATGAATATTTTATATAAATATTTAGAGTTTTTAAAAAAAATTACTCCATTATATAATTATAATAATAATTCATAATTATATATAATAATAATAATCCATTATATAATAATAATCCATTATATAATATTCATTAAATTTTACTAAGTATTAGGTATAGTAAAAAGAAATCCATTATTTTTCAATTTCATGCAAAAATAATGGATTTCTTTTTACTACATCTAATACTTTTAAATATTTAGAAAAAAGGTTAAGATTTGTTGAATCTAATTATAAAAATGGAGATTATAAGACATTATACATATGAAACCCTTTTAATATAATTTCTATTAAATACAAATGTATATACTTATATCTCTCACATGCGTCATCATTTCGTTATAATTTCGCTAATAATTATTATAAAAAGAAATTATCAAACAGAAATTGAAATTTATCATTTATATATAATATATTTCTAAACACATCATGCTGCACATAATTCAGCTATATCAATGAACTTTACAATAATTTCTACTGAAATAATATCGAATATTTTTTTATCGTATCACATCAATCGGTGTTCGTCATCGTCACTGCTTGGAAACGTCATAGTGAGCGATGCAGGTAGGGACAATAGAAAATCAGCGGCAGCCGGTGCCAAGAACGGGCAGTTCTCCGGTGGTTTCGTAACTCGTGAAAGTCTGCACGGGGGACAGTGACCTCACTCTCCCTCTCCTCGCGCGTCCTCTCCTATATATCTTCTCCCTTGTGTCCCCCGCGAAACTTGGTCCTTTCCTCATGTTGAGCGCCTTCAACTACAAATGTGTTCCACGGTTCTCCATGAGATAGTCACTTATGCATGAACCTTATCCGACAAAGCGACCAGCTTTCCCTGAAGTCAGAAACCAACTTGATAGATTCTTTCGCTTTCTTTTTCTCTTTCTCTTTCTATCTCGCTCACATACACTCCCGACCTCGAGAAAATGTCTCGAGATCCAAAAGGTTAGTGAAAGGTTTAGTTTATCGATTGCGCGGCTGCCGAACTCGAATTTCGCGCAACAGAGGAAGTGCTGGCGGAATTAACGTGCGAATCTTTTTCGCTTTATAAAAAAATAAAATAACTTTTTCGCTTTATAAAAAAATTTCAAGGTCATGTAAACAAGATTGAAAGCCCGACGTGTGAGACACAATATAACTGACAAAAATTGATTCAAACAACAATGGTACGTCTGAGAAAATTAATACTGATTTTAATCAATATTCTAGATGCATAATTAAAATATTTAACAAATGCAAATAGTATATTATCTTGATAAAAGAAAGTTATATGGATAGATTTTATATATTAATTTTGTATGTTTAAGGTGGTGCACTTGCGACAAAGGTTAGACAATGCAGTTAGCAGTTCGAGAGATCGAGTATTTCCTTTGGACGCAACCTTAACCATGATTCAAACTCTTATAGATTGCGACGAGTTCCAAGATATCGCCACATTGAGGGTATGTGAGAATACATCCTTTTATAATAAAACATATAATGTAAATTGCATAATTTCTATTAAGACATTAGTATAATTAATGTAAACATTGACATAATTTTTTTACACGAAAAAAATATATGTTTTTCTAAGTGCAGTATATATAATAAGTTTAATTTAAAAAATTACTTAATCTAATCAATGTTTATTTCCGTAAGCAACAGTAATTCAGTGAATAATCTATTTCTCCAAACCAGTGCTGGGATTTACTTACAATCGGCATTTAGGCTGCGCGCGGGTTGATAAGAAATATGAACCAAGTTGAAATCGGCTGAAATGTACAAGTAAATCCCAATATTGCTCTAAACTGATCCATTTGAATGAATTATTAAATCTGTTTTTTTATTTCTACACTAGACTGCACTAGAACTCTCTTTCTTGCTTTCACGAAATATATATCCATTTCACTTTATGTTCCAAAAGCGTACACTAGTTCAGCCATAAAAAACAGATCCATTATTTAAATAAGACAAATCCTTTTCGATGAGAGCAGATCTAGTGCTTAAATATTTTGGTGTGAATTTATGTACATATGGCATCACAAATAAATGATTAGTCATTGTGTAAGCAGGACTTACAGATGATTTACATTTACATGTCACTGATACATCACTAGATTTACTACATTATCTCATTCATGCATGCTACACATACACATAAATTTTCGTATAACATTAATGATTTAATTAGATATCCAAGTCCAATTCTAAGAATTCCATGTTATTTCTTGATGCAAACCACTAGTTTGTGGATTATTATTCTATAAATATAGATTGCAAAGCTTTTATACGAAACAAATATTGTAACGATATGACAGCTCTAAAGCGCTAATGTTGGACTAAAAAATGGTAAAAATTTCAATTTGAAAAATCTTTTTCGTTCTCGGTATAAACTCCACCTCACAGACATGTATTACCTATTAAGGCTCATGCCTATACAGCCATGATAGCGCCAAACTGAATATGTGATTTATAGCGAAAAAAAAATTACTCGTTTTGCAAAAATTGATTGTTTAAATGATAATTGTTTAAAAATGCCCATTTTTTAAAAACTAAAAGTGCTATTCGATTCTACTCTTAAAAACACGAAACTTTTATTCTTTTTATTTTTTCGATCCGCTTTGCTTATGCAAAAAAATTATTATAAATGGTTTGCATGCGCAAAGTCGGCTCCATGCTCTGGGTATTGCATAAATACGAAAAGTGTATTGCATAAAAAAGAAAACTGATTGTGGGATTCATAACATAAATGAAAAAAAATTACCCGTTTTTTCTTTTTGCAAAATTGATTTTAAACAAATTATTTAAAAATACCCATTTTTGCATAAACAAGTACCAGATCGAAAAAATACCAAGAATAAAAGTTTCAAACGTAAAATCGAATGGCACTTTAAAAAAGTGGGCATTTTTAAACAATTTGTTTAAACAATTATCGTTTAAACGATCAATTTTGCAAAACGAAAAAACACGGCTAATTTTTGTTTCGTTTATGCTATGAATCACGTATTCAGTTTGGCGTTATCACAGCTGTATTAAGCATGGGCCTTCATGGGTTAATACATGTATTATATTTTAATCCTGGAAAAGGATTTTCGAATCTGTAAAAGAGAAAAAAAAATTATTATCCAAAAATTATATGGTTTAGTAATATAGGTGGCTGTAAAATATTTTAAGCTTCCTCGTTTCTTCTCCGATACTCATGCAAGTGCATGCTTTATATGTCAAGATATTTGTGACGCCATGTGTATCTAATTCTGCAAACCGTGAACTGAAACCTTTTTTGATTTTGAAACGTAATTATGAACAGAACTAGAATATTATAGTAATATCACATCCTAGCAAAGAATGAATAGAAATGGATTCAGATTTTCAGAAATACAGATTCACGAATGTTAAAATGAATCCTTTCCAATTCTGAATGTATTTTAATTCCTTTATAGAAATTGCATAGAGCATATTTCTATATTTTTCAATCTAAAAATAATATTAGCATATTCTGTGCGTCGTGAATATTGCTCAATTCAAAACTGTGAATAGGAAATGAAGTTTTTCAATTCAATTGAATAAAAAAATTTTTGATTTAAAAATAGATTATACTACTTAATTTATTCAAAATTATGAATAGGAAACTTTTAATCCAATTATGTTCAAAAAAAAGGTTGTAAGGTAAAAATAATTCAGCTATGGTCTTTTGTTTCTTTTTAATTATAGACCAAAAGGCTACTATAGTGATTTTGTTACCCATAGCGACAAGTATGGATACCTTTTATTTCATGTAAAACATAAAAACAATATACAAGATGGAATATTCGTCCCAGGCGAATATCTCAGAAACTAGAGATACAAGAAAAAGTTTTTTCACACATAAAAGTTGTACATTTCCTTGAGGGGAAAGAAAGTGGAAATAACGGATTTTGGATAGGGGGTACTACAAGATCAGTCAAGGTGAATTTTTTAAATGTAATCCCCCTTTTTTTGCATATTCTTGTAGCACTCGAGAGCTTTCCAAAACACTATAATAAAATATTTTTTGAAGTACTTTTCGAGTTATAAGGCTTGAAAGTTACAGTATCGCCGCCATTAACCTTTTAGTGAGTGTGCATATATAATATATATTATATAATTCACATTGAATTATTTAAAGCAGTAAATATCTAGTTTCGACCATTACAGACTTAAATATTCTTATATTTATAGAAATTATACCTGAAATTAACTACTTCAAATTAGTTTTGAAAAACGCAACTTGAAAGCTGGGACCTCTGGATTATAAATCTTGTGTTACATGCATATATACCATATTTGTAGTCATTCAAACTGCGCGCCGAATTTTCCGGACTTATGAACACAATTAAACTACTGTAATAAATATTGTAATAAATTAAATTAAATTGACAAGCAAATTTTAATATTTTTGATGTTGAATTTGTGGTATCATATGTAGAAAGATGTTAATGTGCTGAAAAATTGTAAATAAATTTATATATATTATATACTATGTATATAATAAATAAAGTATATATATATATATATGTATATATATATATATATATATATATATATATATATATATATATATATAATATATATATATATG
>Ga0157364_1000289_pt1 | contig 30347 bp, 9 predicted proteins | sample AttsexASBM2_FD_111476 | JGI IMG/M metagenome (GOLD analysis project Ga0157364, IMG submission 111476) | Fungus gardens microbial communities from leaf cutter ant in Ribeirão Preto, State of São Paulo, Brazil - Atta sexdens ASBM2 | ecosystem: Host-associated > Fungi > Mycelium > Unclassified ... | reverse complement strand
ATTGCTCATTTGACTAAATTAATTTTGTTTGTCTTTATTTCTTTCGATAAAGAATATTTGTATTTAAATCAAACATCACATTTGACTTAAATATATACATTCTTCAACGAAAGGAATAGAAACTATTAAATTTATTCAATTAAATGAACAATTGTTTTTTCAGTGTAACTCTATATATTTATATATATATAATTCCATATAAAGTATTATATAAAAAAACAAATAGTGAATAAAATTAAGTATTATGAGTATATATTATATCATAATACTTAATGTATTCACTATTTATTTTTTATATGATACTTATATGTGTTAGTAGCAGCTAAAATAAAGTGTACGAAAACGTGTAAATATGCAAATAAATTCGCGGAAACGAGTCATTTTTTATACAATCAATTTTATTCTATTGGCATATCTAACTTTGTTTTCTCTAAAACAGCTGCAAACACACTTATCTATCATTTAATTGTGCGAATGCAGTTTTTGTTTAGTACTTCAATGGTGTGAAATAAAGCAAATCAACAGTTGTTGAAATTTATATCATCAGATGCTTGTTAATTGCTTTTTTTAAAAATAAATGAGATCATTGTATAAAATGCACAATAATTCTTGATTCACAAAAAAATAATCATTAAAACAATTTTAATTTTTTTAAATATAGATATAATCCGCATTACATATTTCGATATCTGTTTACCGAGAAGTTCGAAACAAATTTCATATTTATTACGTATCTCACAAATAACAGATAGTATAAGTACACGGAAAAAAATAGATTGATTGGTACAGAAAAGCTATAACTTACTGCGCGAATTCAACATCTATAACTAAGAAGCTTTGATGGTTTAACAAATCGCCAATGTTATTCAGCTATCAACTTTGATACTTTAACATAGAAAACTGATTATCCGCATATTACAACTGTTATAGATTTGCTGAATCAGTGAAGTTTTTAATCTGTGTAGTTTAATTTTTCATTCGCTAATTATATCTCAACTATAACGATATTCCTCCGATGAAACACGATATGACGCGATTTATTGAAATTTGGCGAATACTCGTACACGCTAGTTAATGATGTAAATTATTATTCTGAGGGAATGGTAACTAAGGACCGAGTTTAAAGCGATTCTGGACTTTGCAAATTAATACTTGTACGCCATCGTATTAAGCAATCTCTACAGCTTTGTATCCTTTGTCAATACGATTTCTCGGCTACTGGCCGCACACACCGCAGAATTTCGTAACGCTGTTGACCGTAGTGTAAATCGATATCTCAAGCCGTTCTTCAGATAGAGCGCACCGTTTCACGAGATTAGTCCGGCGCCAGGGTCGAATGTAAATCCCAAATACATTTGCGGGAAATGAGATTTTCCATGGCCGCTATCTGCGCGAGTCCGGCCGCCTGCGTGTGCGACTCACTCAATTTATTTTTCGTACTTAAAATCCTCTACATTTCACACTGAGAACGTGAGTCGCGATCTGTGCTTTACCTCGAGAATGGCCACTTTCAGCTAGCTGTAAATTATCACTTTCGCCCCCGTCTTCGAAGCGGCGCACTTATCGCATAGAGCTTCGTACCGTCGCCGAAAGCAGTGAAAGATTCCTCTATTTTACGGGCGAACGGACTACGATTCGATACGTCGAAATTGTTCGCGTGAGAGAGCAAATGGTCGAACGAACGCCGCTGCTTTTCTCTGACAATTAGTGTGATAAATCCCCGATGGGAGAACATCGAGGAGTCGAGGTGTTTTGCACCGGTCACGCTGTCCGCGCATTCCACTCGGAAAGTGCTTTCTGGGAAGGAGAAATTTCATTTGCCCTTGAATGCGTGGAATTATCGTGTTACTATTCTGGCTACACTAGCGATTTTCAATGACTCAGAAGCCGCACCATTAGACCCTTATGCGGATACAGGTATAGCCCTCGTCCAACACCTGCCAGTCGAAGGTCACGATAATGTTCGCGCGGAAAGGCTTGACTATCGCATCCGGCATTCGCGATTATTCACACTCGACGGTGAGAGCTGTCGCGTGAAATTAGATCACGACGCGTGAACTTCCTAGGACAAAAGGGCTTCTAATGGCGACCGTACGCATTCGAACCGAAACCTAGTAGACGTGAATACATGTACTGAAGGGTATAATTCCTATATCATCTGTATTCAAACAGATCCTATACAGATCAAGACGAGAGGAGATCTTCGAACAATAGATACGTAATATACAAGAAAAATTAATATTGATGCATTAAAATTTTACTCCAGTTTTCACATTATTATTCTTCAACTTAAAATTTATATTGTCTGCATTGTTATACATGTCTTTTAAATTATAAATTACAGTGATAAAGTACAACACAGATTGAAAACTCAATTAAAATCTAAGAGAACTGACACTTCCAATATTTTTTAAGCAAGTCTTTTTTGTTTTGTTTAAGAACAAATTAGTTTTAATTTGAGTATGAGATAACAAGTATGAATAACATTAATAAAACTGATTAATGACGTAATAAAGAAATCTGAGTATAATAAAGATAGAAACATCTCTTATATCTTGTCCTGGATAAATCTGTGTTCTAGTTTAAGAGTTAATAAAAATGATATCCTTTCCCCGCAAGTAATGGATTTGTGATTAATCTGAGTTTTCTTTTCTGACAGATCATTCATTAGATTATATAAATCTATCTTTATTATCGCATGAATATCGTGCTTTCATTTCGAATAAAGAATCATTAAAGTTACTCGTTTGATCTTCCACATTTTATCTCCGATCGTATTTATTCTACCATCACAAGTTGCAATTTTGTTTCAAAATCCATTCTATTATCAGGGATCATCTATTAAGAGCATCAATACTCCGAGATAAAAAGTTCTTCTATGTGGATGAAGTTTTTAAAGGCGAAACAAGTGAGAGGAGAATCTGTTCTTCCGCGGAAGAATCTTATCGATTTAATTAACGCGTCCACGACGAACGCAACGAACCGTCTGTTAATCGGGAGGGCATGAGTTTTTATCCCATCTTCGCCATTATGGCGTCGCCGTTGATGCCAGTGCGCTTCGTACGAACCGAGCCGGGCATTATGGGCGTCATATTTTCCGTGGCGGTCCATTGTGCAGCCGCGTACGACGTGCAACGGAATATGCATATGAATGATCATGCAGATTCCCCGTTTGTTTTATTATCTTGGAGCGCTCGTAAGTGTATCTGCATTATGCAACGACTAATAGGGGTAATGGGCAACGTGATTACCGCTAGCACCGTGCATTACTTTCGGCTCATAGTTCCTGCGCGATTCTGTTACGAGACGAAATGAATGTGCCGCGTTAACATTATGCAACCCGATATGTCAGCCGCAAGCAATCGCCGTTAAAATTTTCTTTCGCTCGCCTTAAAAGTATTTATCGTCGCTGTACGCTGTCGAGAGTCCTGAGGAGCATTTCGGGATTACCGGGCAAGACCCCCCGATTGTCGGTAAATATACGCAGATGAAATTCAGAATTGTTTTGCATAAACTAGTTTAATTAAAGTGCTTTAAATCGTTCCGCGTGGAAATTTGGAATCGGATCTTTACATTTGCGATTCCTTGATTCCCTCTTTCTCTTTGGAAAAAGTGCTCGTTACCTGGAATTTCTTGTTGAACAAGACATCTATTGCTAATCTTGCGATTTTAATAATTTAATAGATTAATATCTCATAATCTTGATTGTATCCTTAACGGATGTCTTAAAAGAAACATCAGCTTTTCGTTCACTTAATCGATAATATAACGTTCACTTACATGCTTTGCTGCGCAGATCCCAGATTTTTAAAGTCCGATCATAACTTCCTGTAACTACTTTCGACGGTTCGCCAAGAAACTTTGCTGCCATCACCTTTGCGCAGTGGCCCGTGAGTGTATGCTGAAACAAAAATATAAAGATTCACTGACGTGAATTGCTCCAATAGCGCAAGTAAAATGAGAGTACATATGTACTTGCAATAATATATGGGTTAATAAAAATATTTTTCGTACTCAACTGAATAATCTATCTAATCTTGCCAATATCATTTAATTAAAAAAAAAAAAAAACATTTTAAGATTTCCTTCCCTGATTTCTTAAGTTAATTTTAAACAACATATAATAATAAAATAATTTCACACAGATCAATTTTACTTAAAATAGTTAATCTTAATTTCTCACTTGAATTTTCCTTTAAAAGATTTACACATTTTCTATTTTATTTATTTTATTGTATACATTAATTTTTATTTAGATACGCTTAAAACTAATAAATAGCGAAATTTATTACTTTTCCAGTGATACTAACTCCATTTAAAAACGTGAGCTATAAAAGGCAATTAAAATATATTATTCGCGTCACGAATTTACCCTGTTATAAACTATTTTGTTTAAATACAATTTGAAAGCACCGTAGTCATTGGCGCTTTGTAACTGGAGTCTTGAACTTTAAACAGGGACTTGTTAGATCGAGCACCGGCTTTCATAAGTTGATTTTCTCTCTTCTACTTTCGAGTTTAGCTCTGCTCCGAGCATCGACGTGTTCGAAATGAGAAATGAATGTAGCTGCAAGGGGCGGAAGTAGACCGACGGTATAAAGCGTGCGTTTCCAACGGAATAGTACGTCATCCTTTAACAGTAACAAGAAAAGAGTTCGATTTCATTATTACCTTCATATTGAGTTGAACAAGAAAACTCAACTGGTGCCCTCGAATAATTCCCTTTATATTCCCGATATTCGTTCATGAACATTTGAACGTGATATAGATTTAACAAAAATTACATCAGCAGAGGCTTAAGCACAATCGTAACGACCGTCACGATGAACGTAATACGAGTATTACAACTGAAAATATTGTCAAATATCCCGGGGATATTTGTTTTGCCGTTGACATGATGTCAACGACAGTTGTTCTGTCTCTCTTTACTTTGAGCGTTTTTGCGCGAACGAGCATTAAACCCGTACGTTGACGTCCATGGTGGTCCATTTTACGAGCAATTTTTTTTTCGATCACGAGCTATGCCCGATATTCTAGGGTTCTCTTATCAAAGTTTTTGGGAACGGTGTATGTTCGATAGTTCTCTATTTTTTTTTTTTTACAGCAATCCTGACTCAAGTCTTTCATTTTGAAACAGAATTTTTACCTCTTGCTCGTTCATTTATGCAAAACAATGCTCTCTCTATTTAGCACATAAATCATTGTGGCAGAGATTAGCTGCACATTACTATAATCATAAACAGGAAGGATTAGAATATTCGTAACAGCATAAAGTTAATTATGTTTAAGCGTTTGCTAACGATCGCTTGTCGATAAAGAATTTGCTAGCAAAGCGTTACTATCGGCCGGTACTTTACGAGTGAATAAATTTTTCAATGACAGCAGGTATCCTGCGTTATATATTTATCGTATCCCGCATTAATAGTGCAAACTGCTAATGAAATTTCAAGAATGATATACAGAGTTCTCATACTGTAAGACAGTTCAATGGGTGAGGGGAGAGTAATTCAAAAACAAGCGGCAGGTGGTCGCGCTAATGTTTTACGAGTCCGAGTTTTACGAGTTAATAAATTACTTAGCGAGAGGCACATTTCTTTGTTCCAATATTGACACAACGTATTGTGACATGAGTGTCTACGACGGCAATAAAATTGATATATGTAGCACTTATACGGTTACGTAAAATTACCGTTGAATCTAAAGAGTAACGACGATCCCGGTATCGACGGACCGTTTTACAAATCAATCAAGTCGTGCGACGGATCTGCCACAGGCGTGATTTAATGATTGCCAACACCTTCCGCGTGCATGCTTGCACATCGTCGTTAAATGAAATTCTGAAGTTATCTCATATACGCTTCGTTCGTTCCTTTTTCTTTGCATCGTCGTTTAATGGTGAAGAATTCAAGCGTGACGTCGACAAGAGGAGGTGCGAGAGAGTGACTCAAGAGCTCTTCCGTATAAGAGAGAAGAGATGTTAAAAAGAAGACTTCGCCAATTTTAAGGTGCGCGGCGCCGGGAGCTAGCACGCTCTTGAAAAATGTCCTAATGTAAATTAATGGCCCGGAAGTTTAGCTGGAAGGGCTATAACGTGAAAGAAACACAGGTAGGAGTACGGTCCTCCTGACTGGCCTTACGAGCTGCAGGAGAACTTTACCCTCTTTCGCAAAGATGTCGGAGGAAGAGGCCGAAGAAAGTGCACCATAATCTAGGGTCTCGAGAACTTTGCCAAAAGTGAGACAGCAAGTTTACGTTTCTTCCGAACGTTAAACGGCTGAATAGACTTTACTTTCAATCGCCTTGTTCTGTTAAGAATGACATTGACACAACAGGGACGCGAAAGAACGTGCTTTTCAAAATTTTCGTAAAACGCTCTTCGATATAAATAGATAAAAATAGACACGTAACTTTACGACTAAAATATCTATAAACACTAAAAAGAACAAAAATTAAACTTTATAAAAATGCCTTAAAAATTAGTTAAGAAGATTAATTTCAGTGTTGCAAGGATTGCAAATTCTTCCGAGAAATTCTTTATCTAGAAGAAATATATTGAATTCAAGCAAATGTCATTATTAAAGTTTAATCTTGTTCTCAGTGTATTTTGAAGTTCGTTTATCTTAATGCACAAATTTTCTTTCGAGGTTTTTATGATACACATATACACGTATATATGTAATGGAGCTTTTACGAGTAAACTTTTAAAGAAGTAGCTCAATTTATTGCATACTAGTAATGTTTTACAACTGTACTCTTTCTTGCTTTCCTAAATGAAAATTTTTTTCAATATATCTTGTTTATATATATCTTGTTTATATATATCACTTTCTAAACTTTTATTGATACAAAGAAGTAAGTTTAAAATTTTTTGACTTAATAAAATAAAAATTAATATGCTTTTTTTCTATTTTGTAAGCCTTAACAAAAGAAAAAAAGTTTAATGCAAAAAATCATTAAAAATAGAATGCAATTCGACAAATGAAAATTAGATAAGAGAAAATTTCTATACAATGGTAAATGCAATATACAGTTTATATTAAAACTTAAATTAAAGTATATTTTAATTTTTGCTAATTCTCTTCAAAATTGGGATTATGGTATTAATGCGTGTAATTCGTAAAATATAAACATATTTCAAATTTTATAATAACATAGAAATCATTTATTGTAATAAACATATGTCTTCTATGGCTATTCTAGAGATAACTATGAAAGCTATTCGAATATTCAATAATTTCATAACAATGTAGTAACTCCGTTCTAACGCAAACACGGAGGTAATTCGAGATTACGGACAAAATGCGGAGCACGCGACCATAGCTAGGAAGTTTATTAATGTGAATATTCGAAAAGCCCTAGTAATCCAGTTTCGTATACGGATTATATTTCTTCGGTGATGAGTTTGAAACACAGTTTCAACAAATTTCGCGAAAGATGAATTTATTCAATAACGTATCCGCGATAATATACAATACATTCTTACATATATGACGCTTAGTGCGCGATAAATATACACCCATCTATATAATAATATTATCATGTGACATAACATCCGAGGTACCCACAAAGGAGGAATGATAGAGTACTTTAGGAGCGTCAAACGCGACCAGGGAAACTCTAACAATCCGCACCGTAGTTTACTGTAGCGTCTTCAAGAGTTCTTTGTCGTTGTGCATAAACTCGAAAGACGCCAAACGACGTCAATCCGCTCAGATGTTAAATGTTGAACGCCCACAAAGCTGTCTCTGAAAGCATTCGTGGTCATAGAAGGGATGCTTTTGAAGAAGAACCGTAAACAATAATTTCTAAAATTTGTATACCGTGAATTTAAATTTGACTTTCTATATATTTCCAAGTGACGGAAAAGAAATGATTTTTTTTACAAAAATTGGAAACAGGTACAAAAATTGAAAAGTAAAGGAATGATTTTAATTAGTTTTATTATTCAGGAAGAATCGACTTTAAATTCGCCAAAAAATTTGTAATCAAAGATAATATATGAAGTGTATATATGTATCGTTTATATAACATAAAAATCATCATCGTTTTCCGAAAGATGATTGTACATTAATATTGATAGTCCTAACGCACGAATTACACGCCAGGGAGATTCCTTTATTTTACATCCGTGCAACAAGAATCGTCCTGGGAAGGTACACACTGAGGTTTGAGGAATACACGGCTGATATCGTCTTTTTACGATGCACCGGCCAAGTTCCAGTCACTAGTGGGGTGCGCGTGTGGTGTGTATACACCCGGTGTGCTCCTGCGAGCAATAAAAGCATAAACTTCTTCATAGTCCTAGTGCTCCATCGAGGGCAGAACAGTAATGCGGCCAGCCGGAGAAAAAGAGCAACAGCGAAACGAAGGGAGTGAGATCCTTCAAGTTATACGGGGCTTCAATTAAAGTCGGTAAAAAGAGTGGCGGGGAAGCTTCCAGGAAAGCAACTAGCTATGTTTTATGGCTGTTGCACTCACACTGTTTTTGAAGCGTATGCGCGAACGATTCGCCACCGAAAACATTTTCAAGGGTGGTCGAATGCTTGGATATACGCCTCGTACTTATTAGCTATCGCCAGCGGTGGTGGTTTCATTTCTACCCTTGAATATGATGTACTTGCTAATCTCACGCTTGATCTCTATTGCCGCTCATTAATTTCAGTAACATAGTTATTACCGAGAGGCGCTGTGCCTGATCCTATAAAAACTTCCAAGAGTCTAAATGAAGACGAAGTATACATGTTCTCGTATAATCATGATGAATATCTTTTCCAAGAAATTCATGTAAAAAGCATGCGTTGGTGGAAAAATTATTGCATAATATTAGGTTCTGTAAATGCATTTAAGTAAACGCACTCTCTTATCTACATGAAAATGATACATATTATAAACGTGTACATATAAATACGTATATAGAAACAACTTCATACTTTTGAGTAACTGTCACGATAGTATTTAATCAATATAATAAACATCTTAGATCAGAAGTTATGTACTTCTCGCCCACGTACCTCATGAATATCATTTTCAAAAAATAAGTATTATATATATAGTACCATGCATTTCTCTCATAAATCAACACCAGTTGACTTGCTGTTGCCTGCGGCAACTCATGATCCAGTCAGTCGTTTTATCTCTTAAGATCTTGTAACATAGCTTATCTATGAAAACGATAATTAGGATGGAAACGATTGATTAGATGAACAAACGTAGAAAAAACTTTTGAGAACTTCTTCTACACTATTTCAACTAATTCAACTGCTAATTTTTCAAAGTGTGTAAGTTAAAAAAAATTTTAAATAGGCAATGTATTTCAATAATCGAAAATATTTGTAAAAACTTTAATTTTAATTTAATTATTTTATCTTTTTTTTATATCATTATTTTAATTATAAATATATCAGTTTAGATTTTATTTCTGACTTGATTTTTTGTTGATTTTTTTTATATACTTCCGAAATCTATAATTTTTAATACAATAAAAAGAAATTGACAGACATTACAAATATTCAAAAATCTAAACGCAGGTCGCTTTGAATTATAAAAAACAAACTGAAAAGAAAAAAAAATCTTCGTGTGCCTTTGTTCTGGTATTATTTCGACGTAACTGTTCCAGCTCTCACATTTGAATTAATGTATGCCCTTCGATGTACTTTGCAATGATTCAAAAAGGAAAAGCATCGATCGAATAAATCTCCCCGGAAAAGTAACTCACTCGCAAAAGGGTTAATCATAATGGTCACGATAAATATTAAGAACATTAATTACAAATTAATTGACATATATTATTTATAAAATGCAAATATACAAACAATATTTCTCGTAATTAATAATAAGCAGAATTATAATTATGTATTATCGCGTATTTTCTGCTATGTCGCGTAATGACAATTAAAAGTTCGTATCGTAAATGTTAACATATAATTTCATGACAATTTTGTATGTCTATGGCAAATATAATGTTGTGAAGTCACTAATAATAACGCGCATTATTTAAATTATTAACTAACAACAATCGACAACCGTTTCTCGTACATCGTTTCTGTAGTCGTTGATTAACAGATTAATGAATCATTACGATTTAGTGACTATTGAATTTTTTATTGTAAAATTTTACAATAAAATAAAATTATATTAATATAAATGCAATCTAATTTTACTGGAACAGAATAATTCATTATTTGCTACGATAATAAAGTAAATAGATGGAGCATCGATTTTCCTGCATTACAACCAATTTATTGCTTTCAAAGGAAAACAGTTTCTTTTGTACAAACTATCATTTATTGTATAATGTTGCTGATGTAAATAAGTAATTTTTATTTGCATCTTATATAGATATTGTTTGCTAGTGCCGTACTTTCTTACGGAATGCTGTCCACTCGCAGGTTTCGCAGTGATCTTGCGATTTAAGTAACAATATTATATCAATATTCTATTTAAACTAAACATAAACACGTATTATATAAGCCTTATTGTGTAGTTATCGTAAGGCGTATGTACTTGGCGGCTACTAGATCTCCGAAGAAGCACATTAAATTCACATATGAAAACAGAACGCCGCGGTGTTCTGCAAGTTAAGCAAATCAGGAGTCGTCCCCTTCCTGGCAAACATTTACCGATACCTTCGCGGAAAGCGTCTCGCATCGCGGGACATGAGAAACTTATATGCCTCGCTCTAAGCAACTGTTTACACATAGTAGAATGCTTGCACGCGAGTCGAGCACGTCAGCTACACGACGTTCTCATCGTTCCTCACTGCCACTTCGTTAGTATGGGCTCGCGCTGGCGCGTGTGTTTCCACGAAGCGAAGTATGCCCTTGTCTCATCGTCGCACCATAATTATATCAATCCATGATGACCAGTTTCCGTTTTGATTTGCCACGAACGACCTTGCGACTAACATCTCGACTCGAAAAAACAAGTCGACCGTAAAAAGCATGCCGTGCCTTCCGATTAGCGATATTCTAAACGAGCCAGCAAAAAGCACGCAGCACTTAATGCAAGGCGTAAGCATCGTGTGATTGGCGTATCGGGTATGTTCGCGTTGAATGCACACTAAAGCTTCGATACGACGAATTACACGGATGACGGAGTAAATGATCATATCGCGCGGGAATGAATAGATAACTATTATAACCGTACAACCCCATGTAATCGACTGAGATATTAATTTATCAGAATAGAGTTTTAGTTTGGAGATTTTTCTAAAGATTAAATAAAGCGTTATGTGGCTAAGTACGATTTATGGATCGATTTAATTTAAAGAACAGCGAGAAATTTAAAGAAATTTTTAATATAAAATATAATTAATTAAATTTCTTTAAATATATAAAATAATTAAATATATAAAATAATAAAAATAATTTCTTCGGTATCGTATGATATAATCGTCACGCATTGTTTAAGCTCATATATTTGATATTTTTATTTAATACTAGCAAAAGGAACGAGAATAAGAAAAGCTCCACAGAAAGTAAAAGTAAAATACAAATGTTACATATTTTAATTATAGCGAATGATAAATTTATAAGATAACTAGCATTTGCATTTATACATTATCCGACATATACATTTGTTTATTTATCACGAGAAAATACGATGCGGTGCTCATCATGATTTAATGCGAACCAAGCACGCCAAGTTTTTGTACCGCAACTTGGTGTTACTACTTGCGTGAATTCTGCAGTTGCAGTTGCAGTTGAACGAATAACACTCGGCCATATATTTGACTAGCTGCATAAATTTTGCATCTGTTCCCGGACGATATTATTTATGTTATTATTTTTTATTATATAGAGAGAAAGAAAAAAGACACACTATATAATCTTTGTGTAGTGTCACATTTGCTTATGCTAAACACTTATATACATGCTATATAAGAAAAAAATGCACTTATATTGACGTGCAAATAGAAATATTACTACAAAAAGTTTCATTGCCGTTATTCGACGTCAAATTCTGAAGCTGAAATTAAACCCTTTTAATGTTCTTAACAGCGCGGTGGTATAGCACGGCAATGCGATGGCGATTCTTTTCGCAGTATAATTATAGACGAAGAACAATTTTTCGACGCGAAATATCAGCACGAAACGTCGAAGGGTCAAAGCCGAACTCCAATTAACCCTGGCCGCGCCGCTTGTGTTGGCGCTATTCGATTTCTATGGGTATAAATGCCGTTAGTCGCTGTTAAACGCGGGTTCTGAATATGTATTTATATCCCCCGGCTACGAGGAAACGGAAGGTAACGTACTCGGGATCATAACCACGTAGACTGGAATTTTAGACTTCCGGATCGACTTTTATCAAGAAAGATCCGTCGATGCTTACTTTGCAGTACTTTAACCTTGAGACCGCTAGGCAGCATAAAATCATATCAACATGCATTCCTGATGTGTGCAGAAGAATTTGGACGCACAAAAGTTATGTCGCGAAGATCGATCACAATCTTCTATACGCATATGGACGCAACGTGTTGTACGTATTCAATATTAATGGGCCTATAGCATTCTAATAGGTGAACGCTCAAGAAAATGCACATAACGTTACATGATATATGCATTCATAATACAGGCACGCACTACGATGTTTTATCTCATTGTATTTTCTTGCGCGGCGCTGTATACATTACACGTTAATGTAAACCACTTTAGTGCTGTCATACGGTAACGGCAGGAGGAATGATGAATTGATAAGCGCGCAGGTTATATCGCGGCTTTACGGTGATCGCTGGTAAAACTCGTCCCAAATGACTAGCTCACGGTACATAATAACCATTTTATCGTAATAGATGTAAATCGATTATGCTTTTTCCTAACGTCCGCCGGAAAATTGCATGACGGTGCCATTAATCAAATTAGTCACCTTAGATGTATTCAACTACTCAAAAACGCCTACGTCCATTGCAGTAATTAACGTTGAATATGATTACCTTATCCTGTGTTTTATACGTTTAGTATGAAGTTTGCGTTAGTATTATTAATACAGGATGAAAATAAAGAAAGACAAACGTACTTATTGCTGAAACGTGCGATGAAAATGGAAGTATAAATTGCTAGAACCTAATTAGCAAAGGATGTGAAAATTCTCATGCGCCCTATGAGAAATATCGTTTCCTGATATTAGATAGATAGATAGACTCGGTTTCAATTTTCTTATTTCATTACGATCATTCAACTAAGCCAATCTTAATTTATTCTTTCGTTATTAATATTTAAAAAATTCGAAAGAAAAAAATTCAAAAAGAAAGATTTATTAATTTGAATGCAGTCGAAAATTATCTTGCAAATTACAACAAAATTGTATTGTAATCCAACAGATTTATATTATATATGCCTCGATCTTGAAATTGTGTGTCGTTCGTTAACATTTATGCAAAATTTTTGTGTGATGAAACAAGGAAATATATGTGTGCGTAGAACAAGGAAGATGAAACTCATATGGTGCTGTGCGCTATAACACAAAGGTACTTGAAGACCTTTATCGAGGAATACTTGGGCGCTACCCAAGTATTCAACCACTTGGTTCCGTCTTCACTCGTAGCTTACAGTCAACCTATATTCTCAAAGCTTCATCATTGAAAAGACGGAAAAGGCCATTTCCTTCCATTCACTCTTTCACACCGCCTTTTTCCTCTTACATCTATGTGCATACTCGCGAACGGACATGTGGATCATTCGTTTTGTCAGAGATTCGCAATTCTCGCCGGTACTCGGTAGTTGCACGCATAACAAAGATTTATAGCAATGCACATAAACGCTCGTACACCTACGAAATTTTTCTAAAAGAACAAACTTTGCGCGAGTAAACGATGAAAATGAAATACCGTATTATTGCATGCGTGATTTGATTAATCGGAGTTTAGTTGGATATTATCTGCAGAAAGTGACAAATCACGATATTAATTGAAAGATACTAATTTAATTCGAACGCGATATTATATGATTACTTTGACGAAACGAGTTTTCGTTCCTGATGAGACATGTGGAACATTCATCAGTATTTTAGCATTTGACTGGTTTCGAGGTACAGCGAATTCAAGCGAAGAAACGTGAGATGAGTTTTCGTATCCGATCAAAGCGAATAGGGAGCATTTGAAAGTTCAAGTATGTTTGTCTTCGAGGAAAGTATGCACCTAAGAATAGCTCATGCGACATTATAGGAAATATTTGGACGCAGAAATGCAATTTAATGGTAAAAATTTTATAGACTTCCGCACAATATTATTTTCTTCTCAAAGTTAGAACTGCCTTGTATTACGGAAAAGAAAAGCACTTGACAGTTAGCACAGGTAAATATAGAAGTTGCAAGTAAAGAATCGTTTGTTTGATCTTCTCGTTAAAGAAGCGCGTGAAGTACAAGGATGTCGGTTCTGTTAAGAATATTTCTTAACAAAGTATGGATAAGCAATTTTACGTTTAATTTGATAACAAACGAATGGAATCTTAGTGCTTTTGTAGTTCGGATGTATACTGTAGATATCCTAATACATTTATGTTGTTATCGTGTAACAAATTAGATCATATTGCTCTATAAGTTCTCTATATAACCAGTGCATGACGTGACTAATTGTAGGATGTAAAAAGAAGTGATTATCGAAAGATTAAGTGTTGGGAACCTGTTCTGAATGTAACCTATTCGTGTACTATAATAATCCAAATGTACGCCCCGGGCGTATTGCAACTTGCGGATTGGAGGTCGATTTTTGAAACCTAAATCAATATTGCATTATTCTCCGCGGCTGAAAAGTCCATCAAAATTTATACCGTTGTACGAAGAGGGCACAACGCTCTGAATTTACGCAAGATTAAATTCTATATTACTCTGCTACCGCAATTATGCGCATATAATACTGCGCGTATATTCAATGTGTCACGATGAATCGATTCTCTAATCTCCGTAATGACATAAACATTTATAATTGTAGATATGGGGCTCGTTTCGCAGCCTCGAGGCAGTAAAGCCGAGAATGTGATCACGATCTCGGAGCAAATACAATCAGAGACTAGCGTGCGCTTACATCGCCAAACCCGTGACTAGTACAAGGGCTAACAATACAGTTATGCAAAAAATGTTTCAATTCGTTGTCTACAGTAAAAAAGATATTTCTGATCTTCTTTTCGACACGCAACATTCGTTCGCTACAATTATCTATATCTTTTATAAAAGTATCCTCCTTTTCTCGACTTTCCTGATGGTACCGAAATAAATACCGTTGAGTTGAATTATTAGTTTCGATGATAAAAAGAATTTATATGGCATTGAAACCGACTTGCTGTTTCATATTCTTGATGAGGAATTTCTTTCGCTTTGAAAAAAACATGAGTTTCTATTTTGGTAAAAAAAAAAGCAATCAATATAACTGAAAACAAATGTTTATTTAGATTGCTGTAACTGTTACGAAAATTAAAGTGATAGAGCAGAGTTGAGTAGATTTTTAATATACTTCAACAATTATAATATTTGAAAGAAATATATAATTTTATAATGTATATTTTAACATGACATATAAAATGTACATTATTAAACGTTATAAATAATATCCGATAACAGAAAATCAATAGTAACAGTTATGATCAGTTACATAATTGACACAATAATCCTGAAGCCAATTAGTTGCGAATAATTATAACAGCATATTAATCACTTTAGTGATATATTTGTGGTCACATTGCTAATAATAACATTATATTAAACCAGAATACACATATATTTAAAAAAAAATTACTTGTTTTGCCATTAATTCTAGCCGTGAAGTAATAATAAATTAATGAAAGGACTTGATAATTGAAGAGTTTGATATAAAAGTAGATTCAATCCGTGATTGCTGTATATAAAGTTAGATATCTCTCATGTATTGTTAAAAACTCATGTGTCCAGAAGAAATAATGATTCATGACCATATTACTTTCTTCGTCTTCAGAGAACACGAAGCTTCTCAGACAAATCAAAGAACACGCTGTAAGAACAGTTCAACGAAGAAATGGTCTAAACGTAACGTACACTTACATGAAACCGAGAAAGTACATATGTACATTTTCAATTACGTACCATAAATACGACATCGCTGCTTCAGTTATTACGGACACGACTATTAATTATATCTACGAAGATACTATAAGATTAACCGAGAGCGATTAAATTGAAATGCGTTTTCTTCAAAGGAATCTTCATGGACTTACTCGAGTTTTATCTCGAATCGTTCAATTAATACCGTAATCGGGAAATGGCATAATTTAAAAGATCCGGCGGTTAATTAAGTGCGACGTGAGAGCGTATTAAGAGAGTTTGGCCTTATTTTCTTTGTCGATTATATTTTACGAGCGTCTAAAAATAAAAGTCGAACACTTTGCGATAGGGGATCATACATCCCCTTTATTTGTCCGATACATCGGTTAACAAAGAATGAACGGTTGTAACGATGATAATCAATCGTACGGTCGTGGAATTTTGCAGCGAGCAAACGAAGTAATTCGACGAACGCGGAACCAATTAAGAGCAAGTAATACGGCAGTGCATTAGAGACGCCGGCGCCACTTCGCAAAGCATTAAGGCACCCACGACCTGCCTCGTAACACGAATCAAATTCACTGAATCAGCGGAAACGCAGGGGCATCAGTCCCATGAAGATTCCACTGTATCCTCGACACCTCCCGGTTTCACATCATCAAAGAGATGCGTTGAGAGAGAAAGAGAGAGAGAGGGGAGGGAGGGAGGGGGAGAGAGAGAGAGAGAGAGAGAGAGAGAGAGAGAGAGAGAGCCGCAGGTTATACGGAGGCGTCCGAGTAAAATTACGTGCTTGCTGATATCCTTCCTAATTATTAGATCGGCGATCAGGGACGCCCGATATGACAGACAGGAGGGATCGGTCTTTGGCGTTCAAACGATATACGCTGTAGGATACGCCAGAAGGTGGCCGCAAATAGGACGACGGAACGGAGAGGAGACGCGGATGCTGGGTGAATCTAGACGGCGGTTATTTAGCAGAAGATAGTGGAGCCTACTGCGAATGCGTTCCCCGACGCGGCATGCTACTCTGTAAGGGCGGCGAGGAGGAAGAGGAACCGTACTAGGAAGACCTGGAGGAGCAAGAAGAGGAGGAGAGGAAGAAGCGGATGACCGAGAAGAAGGATCAGAAGGAGGAAGAAAAGGAGAAGAGGAAAGACCCTCGGCTGCCAAGCGCTTCACTCGAGGCACGTATATACACCGTGGGCGCCGTTGCTGCGATGGTGCACACTGCGAAAGCAACACCGACTCAACGGATGAACGGTAGGCAGACTTCTCCACGTACTCACGTATCTACGTACGTACGCAAGTAACATAGCTAACGTAGGTACGTACAGTCCGCGCTTGGCGTCGGGGGAGGTTCGTTGACCGCTGTGTGACTCTTGCCTGCCTGCCTCTTCTCTCTCTCCTTCTTCTTCTTCTTCTTCTTCTCCTTTTCTTTCTCTTTTCTTACCTCTCTTGTCTTCTCTCTTTCTCTTTCTTTCCCTCTCTCTGTTTCCACCTTAACGCTACGTGTATCTCGTTCCGTCTCTTACTGCTACCGCCACTCCCCGTCACCCCGTCCCACTCCTTCCGTCGACATCGCCGCTCCTCCACGGCCTTGGCGATTCAATGCCCGCACCAGATAACTCCCCATCCAGATAATAGATTATTTCATACGTGTAACTAGTCGTTGCTAGTAGCGGGGGCCTCCGCATACCCCGTTCGCCGTCAGCGCATCACTCACCTCCGTCGTTTCTCTCTGTTCCAGTACGGCCGTCTTCGCTCCGTCTCGCACCGTCGGCGTGCTCTCGCGACCATGTCTGTACGCTACATTACCTGCCCGGTTATACGACGTTACCTGGAATGATCCTCTTATCAGACGCGTACATGTACGCGCGTACTCGCGCGAGAGAGGATGCGGCGAACGCCCTTGAGGTTTCGAATAGGACCGTATAAGTTCGAGGTCACCCTTGCGTTTCAGGGTCACTTTCTCGCACAGGTGGCTACTGCTACTGCGATGCGGTAAAATTGGTGCACGCGATGACGATACATACGTCAGGATTTCAGAATGCTTTTACTTTCCAGTTGAAAGCGCGAAGTGAATCCGTTGTTACTAAGAGATTTCAGAAAGATTTTCTGGAATGTAATGCTTTTACCAGGTGATAAATTAGTCATGAATAGTATAACATGTTAAATGCACATATTTCATTTCGCGGAACAAGTGCGAATTTCGTACGCTCGCCGAAATTACTACCAGAAGTTTAAGTAGCTAAAAAATACAAAAACATTTTGTATGTCAGACATGGAATTGAATTTCGTTTCCAATTAAATCTCTGTAACGATATCGAAGCAATTTTTTGCTTTTGAAACTGCTCGCGTAGTAATTAAAAATACGTTGGAATTAAATATTGCAGCATAAAAAAATGCGAAACGTTTTTATTTTCAATTAAAAAATTTTGTAAAATTTCTAAAAATAGAAGTCACACTTGGTATAATGAATTTTATCTTTAAAATTGCTAATAATAATAATCAGTAATATCGACATTGCTCGGCCAACTATATGTATGTAAATTTGGGAATTATGTTGCATATATCCTTATATGAATTTAAAAATTATGTATAAAGTTCATCTTTTTAAATAATTATGTATTTAAAATGAAAAAAAAACCAAATAAGAAAACTATAATGTTATGGAAATATTTATAACTATAAAGAATATCTGCAAACAGGATTTCCTCTTAAATCGCATTATATAAGAGGAAATTGTGATTTGCATAACAGATCGACCTTGAAAGAAAAAGCTTGATTCGCTAAAGTCTACTTCAATAGACGACAATTAAGATTCCATTACGGACCGCAGATGTTTTCGGTCCCTTTCACCTTCTCGGCGCATAATTGATAGCTGGACATCATCGTTCGCGAAGCAACTCTCGCGCGGAAATCGCGCGTACCAGAGGCGTGATCGCCGGCGGGGAAAAACGTCGCAACGCGGAAAAGCATCGCGCTGTTGGCACGACAAGGAAGTCCTGCACATCGACCTTAATGCAAATTCACTCGTGGCAAGCGCGTTCTTCCAGTCCTATCTTCCTCTCTTCGTACCATGGTCGCTTGATCAGAAGTCACACGACGAAACTGATCGCGCGCGTTTCTCTCTATGCGAGGATGAGAACACGATTGAACGAGACTGGAATCGCACGAGGCTTCTTTTGCTCTTCCTTTCGCCGATTTATGCGTTTCCAAGAATCTTATTTATATGCGCACGCACGTACATTGCTTATCATGGATCGGGCATGTTCGTTCATACTTTCGATGATACGAATGAGCGATGATACCGCGGTGTCATCAGAGTAAGAGATTTAACTTTCCCATATCTACGTGAATTCCTCGCAAGAAACTTTCTCCCGTTTAAAGTAGATATATTAAGAGATTAAAGTAGAGATATTAATAATTGCGAATATGCTATAAACGTAACGCATATAATTTTAATAATACTATCTAAATGATAATAATATTGTATTAAATTTATACATTTAATTGAAATGATCGCGAAAGAATGTGTTGGAGATATCTGAAACTAATAAACGCAGTAATCTCCACAAATTCTATGTGTCTCCGTTCCTCTTTTTATTTTTTTAAATTAGGAACGTCATGTACTATCACATACAGCATCGGCTATAAGTAATCTGTTTGCCATATCGATATAGACGGTTGTAGCAAAGAAATGATTTCTTCATAAATTTCACACATACTCGTTCGTATCAGATGCATGCCATATCATCGAGTGAATAAGTTATAGGCTGCAAATGGGAAACCTCGTATGTTAATTTATGCTGTTACCTATACGCGCGATTCGTATTTCTCGTTTTTGCAATGGCCCCCACGATGTGTACGTGCGAATTATTCAACAAATCAAACGGCAACGCGGTCAAGCGAATTACACGTCGTATCGTACAAGGTGGAAGTGGAAATTGACTCGAACCAGTTTTAATGGTCAGCCCCGGACTGTTCTCTTGGTAACTTTACATTCATGGAATGGGAGCACGGGGACTGATCTCTATCTCCGTAAGTTTCGCGACCGAAAAATGACTTTGAATCGGTCGATGCCCGACAATGTTAACAGTTATGTGTACTTTTATAGCCGTATGAATAACTTCCCTTAATAGCGAGATTCTTTACAAGCGAAGTGTGAACCAAATCCCTGTGAATATGTTCAAGTTAGCAAAATATGTCCAAAATATATCCAAACCAGTAAAGGAATGCTTAGATAAAGCTAGAAAATCTTATCGCGCATTGGTTACTAATTGGAATACAACTAGTCTATATATTGCCTTCTAATATCTTAATTAAATCTTTACATATCGAGATCATATCACCTCGAATATCATAAATTTAACTTTACGGAAAATAATGATCATGACAAATAATGATCGATATATTAAATCGAAATTAAATTTTAATAATGTTTAAGCAATTGAGAACTTGTAATTAAAAATAACTGGTTACAATAGACCGCAAGTCTCAAAGTAATTAATCATTTAACTAATTAGGGAAAATGTTAATGAAATGTATAGATGCCGAGATGATACGAGTACTATCGTGACATCGAATGAATATTCTTGCTGCTATCGTTTAAGTTTCGTCTGTACCCACGAACTTAGATATTCGCGTTTAGTTACCGCGGCTGTTATCTTTAATCCTTTCCCTGATACAATGATTACGTCTACATACTTGTATATCCAAGATAGATTATAACATTCAAGCGAAATTCCGTTATAACAAGAACTATGTCGCGTGAAAATATTGATCATATCCAACACATTTTACGATTTTTTATTACGATGCAAATGAAATGTTTCACGGTGTATACGAGAAATACAATAATTTCAATCTTATCTTACATATATGTAGTATTTTGAATTGATTTGATCGTCTTATAGGAGCGATTTATCTGATGATTATATGACCGAAATTTTATACAGAATTATCGTGCGAGAAACGAAGGAAAATTCAACTCGGAGGCAAACAACTGGAACTATAGCCCCATATTCTGGCTAAAAGGAACAGCGCGTTTTCCTAGTTCTACTTTGCTTTATACCACGAAATAAAAAGCACGTGAATTCTTTTGATCGAGGAAACGTGTGTTTTGCAACACGAACCACAAGCGAAGCGCAAACCGTTTTCAATTGAAGAAACGTTAGAATGAGGTATGCACGAATGAGAGAAAGGCGGACGAAATTTGCATTCGGTCTTCGGCTCCGTCAAACAAATATATACGAAGCGGATTATAATTACGCAGAGTAAACACACATACTAGAACACATATATGCTTATGTGTACCAGTGAAAGTACGTCTACAAATTGACGATCGCGAACGTATCTGTGAAATGTGGAAACGGAAAATACTAAGAAGTAAATGTAGATGAATGTGAATTTACGTGGATTCATTATGTAGATTCACATGCTGCATGATACTGTTTTTCCGGCATTCTTGCTGGCATTTCCCGTTACCGTATCTTGCAAATCCGTGCGGACGTGTGTGACTTTTTTGTTCGCCTACAGGTGCAGAACACCAATACCCACGACTATTTATTCGCACTTTAGTTACGAAGCTGTCTTTTGTATTCAACCGATGCGATCGCAACGGAACGCAGGTAGACGTGTAATCAAATGCCCGTCCGCCTAGACGCGGCTACAGGTAACTGTTCCGCATTTCGGAGCGGCCGCAGCCTTTACGGTCAACACGTTCCTCTGATTTGGTATGCGTGCTGATGTAAAGGCACCCCGGAATCTCCCGTAAAAAATTGTTCGCGTAACAATTCGGTAGCCCCAGACCCCGAATGGGGGTCAATGGTGTAACCGTGACTCGACACGTGCCGTTATGTCGACTCCTTACGTCAGTCGCTACCGCTTTCGTCCACGAAAACCAGTCGTTGCCTTTAAGAACCGGTCGTACATATCACATTTGACACCCGTGACTAATGATCGAAAGGGTACAAGCTTTCTTGAACTACCGGCATTTTTTAAATCGAATGTATGTTCTGTCACGGATATGTTGTGAGATAGTTATTTTTGTTAGCGGTAATTTGATTCGATATACTGCGAAATTCGCTGATTGAACTTACGGTACATATATAAAAAATTTTTTATATTATTTTTATATTTTGGTGTAATTAACCTTTTGACGCATACGGCCCTACATGATCGAGCTAAAAAATGCCAGATAGTGTATGGTCGTATATGTGCGGCTCCAGAATATTGCAAGTATTCTCTTTCGTCAGAGTAACTTATTATGCTAATAGTTCGTTATTATATTGATTATAAAAAATATAATAACTAATTTAATAAATATAAAAAAATTTTATTCTGTCTATCTTTTTAAAAAATGTATGCGTCAAAGGGTTAATTACATCAAAATTTACTTACTAGCCCTTCACCAGCAACGTGAATTTTAACTCTTCAGCAATAGAAGTCTTCAGCAATAGAATTTAAAAAAAGTTCAAAAATGTTCATATAAATACTGCTATATTAGAAAAGAGTGAAAAATTTGAATAAGAGTAGCAGATTTTAATTTTTTTTTTAAGTAAGATTTCACGCTTTTGAGTGAAATTCATTCCGAAAAAAGGAGTGAGATTTCTTTCTTTTGGAATAAATCTCACTCCTAAAAAAAAGAGTGAAAATCTGCCACTCTTATGCCACTCTAGTGTAAATTTTTCTCTATTTTTCAATAGTAGCGGTATTTTAACTCTTTTATGAGATGGGAGATGAGATTTTATTCCAAGAAATTTAAAAAGTAAATATTTTCAACAAATATTTATTATATGTTACACGAAAAGATCTTAGATCTTAGTGAAACTATTTTAATAGCATTCATATGTCAAATATAAAGTTCGTAAACAGAAAAATTGGAAATTACATTTAATATTTAAAAGCACGTCATGTACTTATAACTAGATTCATAACAGAACATAAATCATGATTTTAATTATGTTAATGGATATCGGATAAAATATAGTATAAAAATATAAATTTATGTCTACGTATATTTTAAAATATCGGCTTATACTGAATTGTACAGCGTGGTAATAAAAAATGCGCCATTATCGTTCTACTTTAAATTTATGTTCCTCTTTATCGAAGATCTGTTCGCGATTAGATAACCGATTATAATAATCAGCTTGCTATAATATCTTGACACAGTACGTAACTTAAATCCGTCAATCGCCGCTTGCGGCGATTCGCATCGCGTAAATCACACGGTAGCAAGAAAAAAGAAGTTGAAACCTGTGAGATTGGGAACAAGGCGAAAATATGAAATTTATATTGAATGTGGGCTTCCTACTCATAGCCGACTGGTCGCGGCACCAACAAAAATTATCCCGACACTGTTACCAACGGCACAAAGGCCGTTACAAGTTAGTAAGCTGTACCGCTTTGCGAAGCATTTAAACAACTCAGAAACACGTTTACAACCTTATCAGAATCTCAATTGAGCGTATTAATGAGCGATTGCGACATTTTTTATATCGATCTCTCGATTACGGTATTCAGATAATTTTTTTTTGCCGAGATTATAATTTTCAAACATCTAAGAAGTGTCGTTTATTTCCAATTCATCAGCAATTAAATTTATGAATCCCATATTTTATCCTGCAATTACCAATTCCTTTTTATTCAAGAAATATACGAGTTAAGAAAAAAGATAATGGCGAGTTTTTGCAAAATTTCATTACTCGTATATTTCTTTTAATAGACAATTTCCACTTCAAATTTTATGTATCGAGTATAGCATCTCGGCATTAGACGATTCAAAGAAAAACGAGGAAGTCTAACATATTGTACGTAACGGCATCGATCGTAATGAAGATGCGCAGAATAAATCCTTCTGGACGGACCGTAACACTGCACGCCATAGCGGATGTGCAGCTTTGAATTTCTAATATCCATCCAGCTTAGGCGTGCGCGCGCGTACCAGAGAGCAGCCGTACTCTCTTCGTTGAAGATACGAAAAAAATAAAGGGATAGCCATGTAGTCGCGCACCGGTTCCATGCATCAGGTTGTCTTTTCTGGGAACGAACGAGCGATATATATATATATATATATATATATATATATATATATACACACGCGCATAATTTGTTTCGATACCCGGCGAGTCGAGAACATAGGGCGTGGGCGATCTCAGAACAGGCCTCGAAGCGACGTGCCGCGACATAGGTGATATTGGCTAGTTGCCGTCGATGAGCTGCCGCACCGCGGCTACGGTTGCGGTTGCAGGACCGAGGTCTTCCAGATGAAACGAGCCAACGTCGTCACCGCCACCGCCACCGATCGACCGAGCAGTGATCGGTCAGGAAACGCTTCGTCGAGAAATTGATTTGTCATTACCCCACCTATAGAGCAAAGTAGCACCATGAATATTGTGCCCTAGTACTTGTACATGTATAAGCGAAGCGTACTGTTAGAAAGTGCACTGCTGAAGATACTGAGAGATTTTTAAAAGCTTTGTCCTAAGGGCATACATGCGTTACGCGCCTCACACATGCTATGTATGTATGTGGATGTGAAGGAGGAAAATGCACGTACGCGGTCGCTCTTTCCACCTATCTTCACATGGGACAAGCAGTTTGCCTACGAAGCACGTGATAAATCGATGCCATTGAGGCTTGATGCGGGAACGGAATAAGAATATACCAGGGGGAGGCTCAGATTATCCTCGGAGATTCCTTTTAGAAAGAAGGTAGGACTTGCCTGCTCTTTCGCGTTCTCCCAGGAAAACGCACTTCGGGAAGTGGAGTTTCATCGGGATTATCGCGCGCACACGAAGGGTTCATTATACTCCAACACGCTCGCTACTTCGCCCGCACGTACTCAGCGTTGTTGAGTCTCGCGTAAATTCCTGCACCATCTCGCATTCATCGCGTGCGTGTCACCGTGAGGACGAAGGGGAATTTATTTAGTGTACATAAAGTCCTATGATGACAATGCGCGAGACGATGAGACGTGCAGCACTGCAGAAAGCAGATGTTAAACTAAAAACACGCCATAGATGGAATTGATAGACAACGCTGGAAATTAAGTCTTCCGTTCTAAGAAGGAGTTTAGCCACACGGCCTCGTTCTTTGCGTGAGGAGTGACACGCTTATATAGTTGCACTCGGTGGGAAATTTTATTAAAACGGCTTTCATAACTCTTCGTGATTCCTTCGTGAAAAAGCTAAAGTCATTATTCGCAATTTTATATGAACGATCGTATACTCTAGCTTCCAAACCGGAAGTTTCAGACGCGACGGTCTTCGCAACTAACCAAGGCTCAACGCGAGACGTGGACATTAATCCTCCTTGATTCCTAACGAGCCTAGTAGTCAGAGGAAATAAGGGACAGTTTCTTCAAAGCCCCGCTACGGTATAGATGCCGATAAGCGCCGCTAGAATATCACGCATAACTCTGTAATGAAGCATCGGCGGCGGGCGGTCGCGACAGTAAAAATGTTTGTACCGTGCGGCGCACCATTAATAGACGTATTTATTCTATTTTCTTCTAAACATGCCACTATAGACGCGACGTGTCCTCACGACGTGCGTTCTTAATGCTCAGATAAATCTGACGACACGTCAGAGATAAGATCTCCGACGTAAGGGCGCGAGGTGACAGGGGTGAACTATGTGAATTTTTGCCTGGCGCACCTTGGACGTCGTGTCCGCGTTTTCTCCTCTTCTATTCCCGGTTAAAGCTTATCACCGAGGACACCGTGTTTGCTAGCACCGGAACTGATGAGGTCTTTAGCTGCCGCTCTTGGTTGATGGATGGAGGGGTTTATGTTGCGCCTGTAAACCTTCCCTTTCATAAAGATCCATAAGCAGGATTACAAACAGACTCAATTAGGCCGCAACACCTCGCGAGACAGAGCGAGGCGCGAGAAAGCCCGTAAGCGATTACTTTCTTTACGGCGCGGCGCGCCGGAATATCGCTTTTTGTTCAGAAGTGACGGAAGCCGGAGAAAGAAGAGAAAGAGAGAGAGAGAGAGAGAGAGAGAGAGAAAGAGAGAGAGAGAGAGGGAGGGAGATAAAGTACAAGAACGAAAACGAAAGATAAAGAGGAAAGAAGCAAGAAAAGCTTTTTGTTCCGATGTCTCATTGCAGCAGAGATTAAACGAGGGGTAAGAGAGGATAGAGAGGTCGGCGAAAAGTCGGTTGAAAATGGACGATCACGACTTGCATTTATAAGCTGCAACGTAACACGGCCATTAATCGCTTTTCACCTGTCGTAAAGTTACTGGCTACCGGCGAGGTAATTTATCGAGAACGCCAGTAAACGTGTAATTACTCATAAACAGCAGCTTTGTGACGAGCTACGAAGGTACTGTGCTCGCGGCATAAGCCGTATGTACGTTCGCACGTTTGACAGGCGTCAAAAATCTATCCGGACATGTGCGAACCGAAACCGTTTGAGCGAGCCGACCAATCGATAATGAACAAGAATTACTTTGCAAGTGCCAGCAACGAGCGTTACGCGGCCCACGTAGCTGGAATCTTGTATCTAGTTGGCTCGTCACTGCTATGAAAGTACGTAGGAGAGGATAAAAGCTACTTTACGCTAAAACATCCAGAGCTTATGGCCTATCTAGAGAAACCACTATCCATTGTGCATTTATACATAAGCGCATAAACGCTTCCTTTTAAAGAACGATGAAAACCTGATATGGCATAACTCGCTTTTCTTATATCTCGGTGCAGTCAGATAGAATCTTAGCATATCATTAATATCTCAATTTAATATTGATTTAACGCTTAATTAATATTCATTGAAGAGATTATATTAAGTGTATGTATATCTTGATTAATCTGTGAATAAAGCCTGTTTTTCGTATTGCGTTTTACTTGGGAATATTTGAAAGCATTATAAACAAACATGTTGGTATGCACTCAGAGAGAGAGAGAGAGAGGGGGGGGAGGGAGAGGAGGAGGGGAGAGAGAGAGAGCGCGAGAGAGAGAGAGAGAGAGAGAGAGATTCCTTTTGCGAAATATTTGTGAGCTCTTTACTACCGCAAATTTCTTGATTCCGTGGCTTTGCACAATTACACACGTAAAACACGCTGTTCACCTCCACTACGCAAATACGGCCATTTAACGTTACATCGAAAACATCTATACAAAAACGAGAATCGTTGGGACACTGCAGCGAATCAATATTGTAGTCCGAGCGTCACAATGGGAGCGACAAGTACACAGTATCTGACGGTTCACTATGTATCAGTAGATTGATGGAACAGAGAAATTGACAGTTAGATGAAATTTAATGATTTTATAAACACTACCTTTTTGAAAGGCTTTGGTAACAAACATTGTTTTCCGATGAAACAAGTAATTATCGGTTGAATCCAGTTTTGTATTTCGTGCAAACAGGTGTGACGAGGAAAACGTTGAATTTTTAAAAAGGGACTTGGGAGAGAGTTTGGAACCAGAACTTTTTTTATAGCTTTTACGATTCGTTATAATAAATTGGTATACAACTGATTCGTAAAATTACTCCTATTTGCAATCATGTATACATAAATCAGTGAATAAATCGAAATGACAAATATAACATAACTATATGAAGCATAAGCATGTTATTTATTCATTTTATTTAAAAAAAAATCGGAATAGGGTGATATAAATATCTAAGGTTAAAAAGGAGACTGATATATTTGTGGATTAACTGGTTCTCTCAGAGATATCTTAGAAAATATAAACATCTCGCAAACAGGATTGCTTAAATATAGAGATACCACTTATGATACTGATAACCGATAAGCAGTCATTGGAGTGCATTAATAGCATGCCGCTGCACACACCCTCTGACATCTCATTGCATCTATCGTCCCTCCAGTGGTTAATCGCTGTATCTATTCCATTGCTTGACAACCAGAAGCAGGGCGAATATAGCGTCCGTCAGCAGTTTAATACCCTGTTTGGGTTATCCGAAATAGATAAATGCCACGTTCACACAAGCTCTTAAATTTCACTTTATTGTCAGTTACATATATGCGCATTCGATAAGACTCATTACATAGTTACCATAAAGTGCAAAATATGCGAAAATTGGATTTCGGTTGATAATCTAACCATTTAATTTGAATTTATTGTAATAATTTATCGATAAGCAATCGCTTTGCGATTTGATTGATTTGGTGTCTGTCCCTTTAATGATTTTTTTACACAGTGATGAGTAAAAGTAGTTAATTTCACTTCATTGAATATAAATTTTTCATAAAGTATTAAATATTATTTAATAACAGCATTCGTTATACGGTTGTATATTACATATTTACATAATAAAATTGACGGTTATCGAAAACAAGAACATATAAATTGATTCTATACTGTGCTCGATATGTGATAAATAAACAAATTGCAACGCGAAAAAATATAACAATATACTGACATATTGAAGTGGAATTTTCGAATGAATACACAAAATTTTCTTCTAAAAAAAAAATAAATTTTTTTTTATAGAATGCAATATTACTTATTGATAAAATGCATGACGAAAATTATTTAAAAAATTTGATACGCAGAATATTATCGTGTCATATTGTTACAAAACGAGTCTTTCTAACAAAGATCACTTTTAAGACTTAGTAGCGACTCTGCTATGTTCCAACGTTATACTTACTAGAAAAGGAGCATATTTATGAAATAGGAATGCAGCCTTTCATATAATGTAAAATATGTATTATTTTTATCTAAGAAAATTTCATTTTGCCGTTTCAAAACTTCCTAGTATTAAATTCACAATATTAAGAATTATAAATTATGATAAAATCGTAATTATATATAATCAATTTAAAAAATAGTGTTATATCATCACGTAGCATAAGGAGTTTGGCTTCCGGCATTTGAAATGACATAATTCTGACTATACCAACTACATAATTTTCAGAACATCTAGTAAACGATTAGACGAGGAAGAGCAAAATCTAAAACAAATCATTGTCAATCATTTACTTATCCTCCCAACACCCACAAGAAACGTAACGGGTATCAGCTAATTTAACTTCGCCGTATATTTTATGCTGATTAGAAACATGAGATATAATCCATTTCACATGGCTGATTGTAATATTAAATCTTAGAACGCTGAATTACCTTATTATCCTTACCAAATAAATCTTGATTTTAAGATGACATTAAGATATTGTAGTGTATAAGATATGACTGAACTCGTTTTGTTGCGTGCAATAACGATCAGGATGAATATAATATGGGAAATTGATGTATACTGGAAGCCGACTACGAACTTCCCGGACTTTGAAAAATCCAGCTTTGCAAATTTTTCGTTTACATGTACGTATTTTTTTACTGGATTATCCATTTTTTATTTGAGATATCGGTTTACCGCGATCTATACGTACATTCGTTAAATAACGTTTCGAAAATTTTTGAAAAACCAAAATTTATTTGTGTATAGGATGCTACAAAAGTTGTTTTATATATCGTTTTATCATTTTCTCTGGAAAGAAAAATTTATGTATATCAAGCTTGTGAAGATTCACCAAATCTCTAAACGCACATTCTATAATCTCAGCAGATATATCTCTCGTATGCGAGCACAGGAGGAATTTATGCATGTAGACACCAACGTGTAATACTTGGCGCGCATGCTCGTCACGCGTTGTGCCACACTTACCCGCTTCCCAATTTACAGTTCGTACCCTGAGGGGCCCGCGTCGCAAATATGTTAATCCCACCGCAAAATAACTAAACGAGTTCGTCCAGGGTCCACTGATTGCAACAAGAGAATTCGCCGGGTACAGGTACGCGAGAACCCGTGATCCGTTAAACAAGACATGCCGCATGAAAGATGACCAGCACCGTGTTGTGCAAAATCATCGCCCTGGGTATTCACTGAATATCATTTCCTATATGTATATTCAGTAGAAATCGGAATTGATGAGATTTAATATGGAGAAAATTAAACCGCGTTATGTAGTTCTTATCCACGATACTAATTCATTCAATTCAAGTGATCCAGATTAATTCGAAATGGATTTTACATAAACGCGTGTTTAATAGCCACAATTCATGAAATAACTCATAGTTAAATTCTAATCAGAAAATAACTGGAATATTTAATACGATGTGGTTAATATCTAGTGGTGAGTTGCCTATTTAAAACGAATAAAAATAACTTTTATATATATATATATATATATATATATATATATATATATAAATTTATATATATATATAAAATGATGTAGAAATATGTAAGAAATAATATACTTTTTATAGTTAAATTATCTTCTTTTCGTAGTAATAATTCTTTTAGTATATCTAGTATTTACATATTGCCTATTTAAAAAGATAATGTTTATATT
>Ga0157364_1000288_pt1 | contig 30404 bp, 17 predicted proteins | sample AttsexASBM2_FD_111476 | JGI IMG/M metagenome (GOLD analysis project Ga0157364, IMG submission 111476) | Fungus gardens microbial communities from leaf cutter ant in Ribeirão Preto, State of São Paulo, Brazil - Atta sexdens ASBM2 | ecosystem: Host-associated > Fungi > Mycelium > Unclassified ... | reverse complement strand
TCTTGCCTCGTTACATGTATGATCTTTCTCTATCAATCTGTCTATTGAAATCAAAATCGCTGAACCAAGGTCGTCATGACACGATTATTATGCCACTCTCTTCGAATACCGTGAACGCAATTCGCTTCATTTCTTCTTCTCTCCATTGAAATATCGTATTCCGCTGTCTTTTCTTCTTGTAGCACGCACTGCGGTTTCTTTCATCGTTGCCACGTGACAACAGCGCTGCAGTTTTCCATTTGTGAATGTTACATACTTTGTGAATGTGCGTGGGAAGAAAGGGCGTGTTTGCTGAAGAAGAAAGTAATCGAGCGTAATTTAAACCCTTGTAGCAATCATAAGCAATATTTGTTTTGTCCTTTCTGTTACAGAAGCAAAACTGGCGATTCCTATGGTGTTCAAGACAACCATACTGGAAGCAGCGGAGGTGGTGGTATAGGAAAGTGGTTGCGGGAACATCTGGGTGGCGGTTCGAAAGGAAGTCACGATATTAATTCCACGTTTTCCTCGAAGGGAAATGCAAACATTGACGATAACGGGCGGGACAATAAATCCTTGGGCAAGACGATTTACACGTCGCAAAATCTCTACTGCAGCCTACCGAGAGAACATGGCCGCTACATGCACAACAGTGCCCGAAAGATCATCAACCACGGTAATTCTGCGAAGTCTCATGGTTACGATCGGCCGCGATCGAATAGCATGAACCATCATGAGAAGTTCATGTCGAGCGACCTTGGGACCTTGACGCGAGGCGGACCAATCTACGGCAGCGAAGGCAGAAGTCTGAAGAAACGGAATCGCGATCGTCGTCGGCATTCGCTTCACGAGACGCACGATCAAGGCCGCAATCGTCGAAGAAGGTAAGAATTGTTTTGTGGATGATATGTTTGCTTTGTAGATTTAAGTTAGAGACGAACATCAATGACGAAACCGCCTCAATAAGCACAAATGCTTTAATAAGCTGATAATTATTTAAAAAAATATTTATTAATTATAAATTTATTATAAAATATAATGAATACGATATATATACTAAAAGTAATTTTCTCATGGACTATTATATTTATACATTTATTAAAATGTATTTCTTATTACGTTTAACATTTATTAAAATATTTATTAGCCATAAAATATTTATTAGTCATAAATTATTATAAAATAATGAATACGATGAATGTTTTAAAAATATTATTTTTTTTATAATCTTTCATATTTATACATCTTTCATATTTATACATTTTCATTTATTTAGGTGACAAACTATCCATTATATATATAAGAAATGTCAAGATAATTCTTTCAATCAATATTTTATCAGTTGTTGATAGAGAAACGATCATTCTGCCTGAGGCACCAAAAAACCTCTGCTTAACTTTAGTTATGCCAGTAAGCGTCCTGGCAAAGAGAATAACATTAGATATACTGGTATGTAGGCATATAACTTTTTTTTTACGATACTATCTTAATGGGGATTTCAACGCGCTGAGAACTGCTTTTCGAAACGTAGTTGAGTGACTAACCGTTTTTGTTCGCGCGCTCTTTAGTTGTCGAGAAGAGTTCGCAGAAAGCCGATACAGGAAACATACCGTTTCTTTGCGTAGGAAATGCACGTTCAAAAAGACAATAACAGCAATGAAATGCTGAACACACAAAACACTAAACGCTTTCGATTATGTGAGATGATTGAACCGCTATTTATCGCAAAGCTTAATGGTTTATTAGAAAAACAAGGCATATTAACGCATTATTGTAGATATAATAAATCATTATTATTATAACGATTCATTTAATATACTCTCTATTATTATAGATATAACAAAGAAGTAAACAAAAAAATTCTTTGCTAATAATAAATGCAATAATTTTCAAAATTGCTCAATAATTTTTAGAGAAGAAATCGCAAGATGCTGAACATATTTAAGTACAGATTCGCACAGATATTATATTACACATTATATATACACATTGGAGCGAAAAATTGAAAAATTACTCTTTTATAAACATTCTTTTGTAATGATACCAGCATTCATAATATTTCATTACGTGACATCATAACAGAACTCGTCACACATTATTGCATGTACATTTATAGTATTACTGATGTAATTCGAAAGGTTAATCGTATTTGAAGATATACGAAGAAGAGTACAGCTCTATGCCCATATATTTCGTTTTATTCCATTTATATCTAGAACCTCTCTTAACTACATATGTTAAATTATTTCCTGCAAAACTGTTGCATAAAGCTATGTTGAAAGCATGTAGGAGGCCCATTATCGTTGCCTGCGATAAAAAAGAAAAAGAAGAGGGAGAGGAGAGAGAAAGAAAGAGAAAGAGAGAGAATCACGTATCTGAATAGACGACTTCCGTAATAATAGAAAATCAGATCGCACTATCTCCATTAGCGTCGGTTATTTACTGCGAAATGTAATGTACGCTTTATACATCTTTCTTTGGAATAAAGGAAAATGCCGAATCATAGATGACCGCGCCTTTGTTTCGCGATGCTGTTAACTCGTCTCTTGATTCACGTTCGCTTGATTTATCGTGAAGTCACTCAGCGCGCGAATACCGGCGCGTACGAGCAACGCTTAATGCCGATTCATCCAGCGGAATTATAAAATGCGCGATACGCGTACACGCGTCTCTTCCTCTCATTCGATTACGTCTTTTTACCCTTGGAACCTGCGTAAACGTCGATGTTGCAGTATAGCGACAGCGTGGGACGCGCGACTTCGACGTTGCGCAATTTTCACTGCGGGTATTCTTGGCGTGGAAGACCTTCGTACCTCTTCCCTTCGCGTATATATACGTGCGCTTCGCTGCGTTTTTCTTCGATAACTTATTCGCGCTCGGACATGATTTAGCATCGCAATGCATGATCTACAAGTATAGCCGACTCTACACGACGACGCGATGCTTGGGTAACGCACATTCATAAATATATCCTTATTGTGCGGCTTCAGAACGAACGCACGTGGAAAATTCCAGAAAATAAATGTAGAACCGACAATCGAAAAACGGGTAAAGTGTTGTTCTATTCATGTTTATTCGTTTTCTTCAATGGAATCGTATTTTTTAATGAACGTACACGCGCCGACGACGCGTCTTCCTTTTTTCCGTTTATTCTTGTCCATTCTCTCCGAATAATAAATTGTAAACCTGTCTGAAATGATTCAGTACATCGACACAGGATGCGTAAGAGCTACGAATTCTCGGCGGAAAATACTTCGCATACGTATCGGTTCTTATCCGCTGACAGCACGTTGGAAATGGAATGGTAGTATCCCATTATTTAGGATGATTTATCACTACAACGCGTGACCCACGAACACTCGGTTGTGCTCGTACCGGGTGAGAGAACCTCGACATACGCGAAGGATGCACTAAATTAAAAAGAAGTAATGCCCTTGGCACTTCAACACTTCGCGCGGCAATTTATTTCCCATCTTTCGCAAATAACGAAGTAAACCCGTGAAGTGAACAAATTATAACTTCCTTCGTGCCTCCCCTATTTTATCAACGTCTAGACGTATATTTTTATTAAAATAGTAGCACTTATCTCAATAAAACACTCAGTGTTCCAATAAGCGATTCAATAAAATCGTTATTCTTTAATATCAGTAATTTATTATGAAAACCTCTAATGGAGTTTATTTTATGTATATAATTTCAACCTTTTCTTGCTTTTAGTTCTCCATATTTCAATGTTCGATCTCCTTGAATATTTCTAGCGGAAGAGACCTCTTCCTTCGCACAGGTATATGTGGCACTTCCTCAATGCGGACTTCTCTCGACTAGAATGATTTAGCACGGCAGTTCGCGACAGAAACTACGAATGCTCGGTCGTGGCACGAACGTTTGGACCTTACGTCGGTCGTAAGTGTTTACGTCTGGTATGTGGCCAGGGTGTACGGCTGGGATATATAACTATCTTCGTACTGGTCCCTCGTTTCCTTCGTATAGTTTCCTTCATAACACGTACTTGGTGGAAGCTATGGATCTTTTCGCGGAACGCGAAATAGCAATGCGAGTCGGACCTCGAAGAAGAAGAGTGAGAGCAAGGTGGCAGAAGGGAGGAAGAAAGAAAAAAAGAAAGAAAGAGGAAGAGCGAGAGTAATCGGGGTTGTTGGGGCTTGAATTTACGACATGGACTGCGATAACCTCGATAGGCCGACATGAGCATATAACGTCCTGAAGTCGGTGAAGTCTATCGTGACTCCCCCTTTTCACGCTATGAATTTTACTCGATCTGAGATATCGCGATTGTTCCGGGGAATGTAATGAAGACTTGAACAAAGCAAGGCAGCAATTTCAGAAGGTTACTATTAAGCTTATAAAAGAAAGATATCTACGATTTCGAAGAGATATATCATAGCTCGATGAATTTTCAGATTCCATCGAATATCATCATTTCATATCAATCTAAATTTCCTCGTAGTTATATATTTGAAAGAAATTTTTAAAGTCACCGATGATAGTAATTAAGATTGTGCTTCATCCAGTACATACAATGATTTTCTATTCCTTTTATTACACACGAGATGAATCGTTCGTGTCTTGAATTAATTTTCATCAATTTTACAAATACACAAAAATTATTAAATGAACCTTAAATATATTTTAACATCTTTAGAAAATATTTGTAAAGTTGTGTATTAAAAAAGGAAAAAAGAGAGACTATTATTTAACCAAGTTCTTGCATTTAACATTTTAAAGAAAAAAATGCAGGATACAAATAACTTAATCATGTGTACTAAAAGTTAATTAATCTTGTCGTTAATTAATTTGCAATGTTTTCAAATTATGTATATTACGCTTTAGATATTTAATTAGAAAAATAGTTACATTTAATAAAATACAAATAGATATCTAGGATAATTATTCTCTTCTTCGTTCATCTCTGAATAACACTGAACGCATTTCAAGAAATGATCAAAGTTGCGATGATCCGAATTTGAAGTGCTAATCAATACGTTATGTACACGCATGTGTAGAACGTGGAGAACGTGGAGATTAAAGTGCGAATACGAGATATTGAGTGGGCCTAGGTATGGCGGAAATCGTACGGGATAACGAGATTCAAAAGTGTGAGATTCTAATGTATTCGTCAGGCGGATTATCGAAGCGACTGTGGGGGGCGACTTATCTCTATCTCTCTTCTTCCTCTAACGTTGGGCGATCGTTCGGAGCCTACTTGTCCCGTTCTACTCCCTTCGCGTCATCACGAACCTGTGGCCCTTCTCAGCTTTCCTCCGCGTCCTTCCTCACCGTATCCTTAGATTCTCTTCTTCGCTCGCTTTCCTGCGAGGTCCTGTAAGCTAAATATAGCTAAGTTTGTGATATAAATAGAATAACCCTGCAGGCCAAGATCGCCAGGGTCAGACCTTGCAGCCCTCTTCTTTTTCTTCTTCTCCTTTTGCTTCCTCTGCTTCTTCTTCGGCTCCCGATCCCTCTTCTTTTTCTTCCTGCCTTGACTCTCTGGTCACTGCGATTTATCCGTCTCTTGCTTTTCTATATACGATTATTCCAAAGATTTTAAATTCTCTTCTTCTTTTAAATTCTCATCGATTTTTACGCAAAAGAGATCGACTCCCTCGATGAGAGATAGCCGATTTGATTTTTTCATACTTGTATCCTTGCACAAGAATCTATTGTTAGAATGTTTCAGTTAGCATTCTCATATTTTAATGTTTTAGCGGCAATGGACATTCTCATTTAAAGTCTCGATTATTTCACGAGCTGCTTCCGCTGTTATGTATATTGTAGATAATTAAACGCCAAATAGCTATAACATCAACAAGCTACATTCCTGAGTGTAATAGATGTCTGCGTTTATCACGATATCGCGTGCTACCGGTATCGATCTGATTCTCGTCGAATCGTGACACTCTTAGAATGTTATAAGGGATATATGGTCGATTGAAAGACTGCTCACCGAAGCGTCTCTAATCAGTCCAGTTCACAGTTGTGCTTTTTGCGCGAGATTAAATGCCGTCTCTAACGACCTAGTACTTTATACGGGGATGCGGTCCATGGTGCCCGCGGAATATCCTGCGTTTATCATTCTGTACGAGAAGCGGAGGTCGTAAGATCGAAAGAGTAGAAGAAGAAGCAGAAGGTGAAGAAAGAGCGAAAAAGAGAGAGAGAGAGAGAGAGAGAGAGAGAGAGAAGGGGAGGAGCGAAGAAGGGAGGGAGGGAGAGAGAAGAAAAAGAAGAAAATGAGGAAGACGCTCGACCGACTCTGGCCAGGGCCGTATCGGCGAGATTAATGGCAATGACATCCCGCTCGTGGCCAGATGAGATTCTCCACCTCACCCGCAAGCGAGAGCGAGAGGAAACGCGATAGCGAGCAACGATGGAAGCGAGAAAGAAAGAAATATATGTGGCGAACAGAGGAGCAGGGGGAAAGGTCCAGAAAAAGAAGTCAACGACGAAGTAGGAGGAGGAGGCGGAGGGCGGACGATGTGAGTTGAGTGCGTTGACCTTAGGATTCGATGCGCGTCCTTGAGGATACCAAGATGGCGGGTTTATGCAACCGGTCACAATGGTATCTGCAGGCTGCCGCACTCCTCGTCGCGTTCTATTTGACGCACGACGATTCAACGCGCTTGCATTCTCGAGGGATTCTCTCCCTCTCGCGCACGCATACACACGCGGTTCCAATATACGCTGCACATGCACGTAACAAGCGACAGTGGTCGCAACGTAGGAGCCTTGTATACGTTCACGTGGGTCGCACGTACGACCATCACGGACGCGAGCTCGAGACGCGCCGTTAAAGCCAGTCAGTCCAGTTTCCATCGCTGCAGCCTGCATGGACGAGTTGGGAATATACGCGGCGATTCGAAAGGAAATCAAATCCGAGGAAAGGCCAACGAACGGCCTGGACACGCCCGGCATATACATAACATTGGTACCTATGTATGTACATACATAAAGCTAAATGGAAAAACACACTGCCGGTCCTTGCGATGAATTCCTCGAACGTTCGCGCGAACGATGTGTCCCCGCGGCTCTTCCGCGTGGCACTTCTGTCTTCGGCTTGTCACCCATCACGCCGCATAAACCGCTTTCTTACACTATCCCGATTCCTTACTTGGTACGACCATGATGAACGAATGTCTTTCACTGCGCAGCCTGGAAATACTGATACGCTTTACGTTGCATATCTCCATAATAAATCACATCCGTTCCTTCATTTCCTCTGGATCAAGAAACATCAGTTTGATATGCATGTTGTATTTTGACTATAGTATGAATTACTTGTATATGTTCTTTATTAAAAAGGAAAGAAAAAGAAGATGCATATTTGTCTTATTTCGAATAATTCATCGATTAGTTTTCATCAATGTATTCTTTAAATTTTTTAGTACAATCTTACTCAAAGAATGAAAATTGAACTTCTCAAAAAAAGAGTAGCTCAATCTTTAGGAGTCAGAGTGGGACTCACCCTAAAAGTTTTAGAGAGTAGATTAACTTGAATCTCAGTGTAACTTAATCTTCATCTTTTTTTAATTCTTAGAACTTCTTAGAATGAGATAATTCTTAGAAAAAGATGAAAAGTAAATTAAATTAAGATTAAAGTTAATCTATATTGATAGAAATAAGCATAATTCTCTCTCTCTCTCTCTCTCGCGAAATTATTTCGATATTCATTCACTGGAGTTTATGTCCTTTGTTCCTTACATGGAATTCGAGTGATGAAAAAAATATATGTGGTACTGAGGACGGAGTGTGAGGCGAACAGTTTTATGTCACCGCACATGTATGAGTGATACGTTTACGTCTGTAGTTGGTAGTGGTGTATGTACGTAAACACGCGTCCGTCTCGCAAGTCAAAGCTTCTCACACGTGTATCCGCATATGTAAATGTACGAAGCAAGTAAGGGATCCTTGATCCTACAGGAATGCAGTGCTAGCGGCTGCCCACGCTGCCTCAAGTACTTCTTCGTTTCTTTTTCTCCGACCCTCACATTGTCCCTACTTCTTTCTTTGTTTCTCCACGGCATCTAATCCCAGCAGGACCAGGCGTAAAATGCGAGGCACCATCGGCAGCACGTATGTCGTATGTCGTCGTCGTCATTCTGTAGCGTCACCTTTGTTGGCATATATTGTGCCTTCTGCATCGCTACGTGGTGCTTAAAAATAAACGCGACACGTTATTTATATATTGAATAAGAGATATTTGACTTTTCTACGGTCTAAAATTAATAATGAACGAATAAAAATATCCAAAAAGCAATAATTAAATATAATAACGATAGTCGAAATATTAAATAAGAAACTAGCATATACATTTTAAGCTGTGCAAAAAGATGCAATTTATTGTAACTATTAAATATAAAAATATTTTAATATAATATTTATATTATATAATATTAAAAAATATATTTCGTATATGTGTTTCACTTTTTAAGCAAATGTGTTTTTTGAAAAATATCAATTATACGTTTTGCTAAGCTTAGTTTAATTTTTTATTGAATAAATTTGCTTAAGAACAATTAGAATTAAATCGTTTAATTCAACATATGTATTCAAATTATGCTTATACAACAATTAAGAAATAAAAATACACTTTTTATCAACAAATAAAAAAAAGATACGACAGCAAGATATTACGTTGTGTCGGTCTCTAGTCTCGAATGCCTCGACGAATTACATACATACAGTGTCGTTAATTCCCCTCGCTTTAACGTCCGGCAAACGAAAGATACTCGGGTTTCAACTCACTATGTTACTGCCGTCATGCAGCTTTTGCGTGATCGAACGAGGCACGTCCCCCATAAATAAACTTTTCATACATCAGCGGGAAGAGTGGCCAGCGTAGAATAAAGCACACGAAGATGAAATCATACCTTGCGCGCCGCAGGATGCATCGTGCATCCACACCGACGATGTCCGGTAGCTCGCAGCAGTTTAATCGACGTCCTGAGAGGAACTTTTCCTCCCAGTGCAACGCCTGCGTGAGCGCGGTTAAACCAACGCGGCAATGGCAGCGTATACGAGAGAAAAGATCTTCGATCTTCAAGGTCGACCGCATACGGCTCGAGGCCTTCTCGCGAAGACGTCGATCCAACCGCGGTGAATTCGTTCGACTGTTTTCATCGTCTGGCAGCTGTTATTCAGCCCCGTTTCCCCGTAGCATTCGTTGCTCCCAGTTGATCCGCTCCGCTCCTGGGGCGCGACTACTTACATTTATCGATTTAAACCAAGTTTCGATATGACAGAGCAAATGACAGAGAATGATGCTGACGGATTCGTCGACGAGGTACTGCCTGCGATAACTTATGGTATCCCCAGAAATTTGATAATGCGCGATTCATTTTTGTAGGACAGCAAGGAAAGGTTATATCTGAATACTGTGATCAACGATGAAAATTCGGCATTGGAGAATGAAGAATATAAAGACGAAAAAACAGAGGAGAAAGAGGAAGAGAAGGAAGATATTTATAAAATGGATAAGTTTTTTATTTGGGACCAGGAACCGGGAGAACGTGAATATGAGAAAGAAGAATACGAAGAGCAGCGAAACCTCGAAGATGAGGAAGCAGAAGAAGAAGAAGGAGATGCGCCATCTGAAGATATTGCGACAATCTCAACGGCAGAAAAGCCCGAAGAGGAAGTACAGCAAGATGTGGTGGGGCCCGATCACGTGCTCGCTGAGATACCAGTCGAGGTTCGCATAAACTTGTCATTCTGCATCATTCTGCCCGTGGAATTACTGTGCCTCACGACCTTCGTAATATTCTAAGGACTTAAGTTTCCCTTCTCATCACGCGCCCCCACACAAACGTGTTTCCGCATTGTATACGTGTTCCGTCGCTATTGTGATCAATTGAAATGGTAATAATAAAAGGCTTCCCAAACATCTTGACGTTTTTTTCATGAAATTACGATGATCGTAAAGTGTATTGCGATATTAAAAAGAATATACTTATAATAAGTTAAGTACCATTATTTGCACTGAGACTTGATGTGATTGCCGATGCAGATTTTAGCCAGTCGCGAGGCAATGCTCAAAAAATTAAAAGAACTTTTAGCTGAGCAAGTAGAATTGCGAAGAAAAAACAAACTTCTTGAATCATGGATTATCGCACATATGAGAAAGGTTAGATGTTTAATAGTAAATTTTATATTTAATTTAATTTCTATTTTGCACTGTTAACTGCAAGTTTTTTTATTTTTTCGATTGGTTGCGATTAAACTGACGTATGTGAAAGTGCAGCATAGAAATAGGCGCTGTCTTCAACAGAAGCGATTCTCGCCACGTTGCATTTATGCATACAGATGCAAGAGAAAGTGACATCCGTGGATACGATAAAGGAATCCGAGCAAATGGAGCAGATCTATAGACAAACGTTACACACGTATAAGCAGTACCTCGACTATGTAACGGAGCGGAAGATATGGATAGCAGTCGATATGGAAAGCTATGAAGACCGAGTGCAAAAGACGAACGATGAAAACGCACGAGTGTTCGGTGAACTCTTGGATCGTGAGAGGGAAGTGGCGACGGGTCTCATTTACGAGAAGACCGGACGAATGCTCACGGAGAAGGCTGTCAACAAGATAACTCGTCGGCAGGTGTAACTTAATGACCGTGAATCATCACTTGTCTATTACAGCAATTATGCGACGTACCAATTAAATCCGTCCGACGTGCATATACGTTAGTCGCGGAGCTCACGTGAGAATTTCTTCATTGCCAGGTGTCACGACGCGAGATTCTCGCTCGTAATCGTTACGAGTACATCCTCCTGCAGCACCGTCTCGAAGACATAAAAATTCAACTGCAAAATCTGGAAACGCTCGGGGAAGAGATGACCGCTATGGATTACGAGACTTTAAATATAGCTCATGTGAATTATAAGGATAAATTGGACGAACGTGATAGAGAACTCGAAAAATGGCGCAACAAGTACGTTGAAACGAGCAATATTACTTTCGTGACTATATATTAACATAATAAGTTATGTAAGAATCGTATTTCCTTGTCGAATGTTCTTTTGATTATCTTGAAACCGATAAATATCGTGTCTAGCGCTTTAACTTCTGCGCTGGCGACATTTCGTGGATTGCATTACTGATTCATGTAGAGCTATCCGACAAGATATCTACAGTGTCGCAGCTCTAGTATGAAAGATTAACTTAAAACGATGAATGAATTACTACTGATGTCTGTCTAATCATCTATCTGAACAAGAGCTTTATTAACCGCTTGTTATTTGCAAATCGAAATTAGAATCGCTGAAATGGTTAACGGAATCGCTCACTATAAGGAGAAGGAAATATGCCTCGCGGAGGATATTGAGTTTGAAGAACGCGAATTGAACGAGTATTGCGAGCAGACAGCCAAAGTTCGAGAGGATGTCAATAAACTCCATTTAAATCTGAGAGATTTACGATGGGCTCACAACGAGAAGAGGCTCGAAGGCGGGTTGCTGATGGCTCCGTAAGATCTGTTAATTTCGTGTGTAGCGATTTCGGTCAATGTCATTCACGGTTCATCGACCCAGACCGGTGCTGCGTGAGACGGAGAGGAAGATGAAGTTGCTGGACGCCGTGAGGAACGACATTGAGATAATCAAGCGCGAGATTCACCGGTACGGCCCTACGAACGGGAAGAAGAAGACGAACAGCAAGGCATTGGCAATGTCGACGATGACGCAGGAGAAATCAGATCGTTTCTAATAAACGAAATCCTCTAACATCTCTTACACGAGGATTTATTTATCGACTGTATCTTTTATAAAAATACCTACGGGACTTGACGGACGTAAATAAACATCGCACCTTCTTACCTTTAAGCCATTCGTTCGTGTTCCTTCGAAACAAAATTTATAATCAGTCAAGACGCAGCTGGTACAATAATTAGCGAATCTCGTGGATTAATCACCGAATGATTGATTTCATGCGCGGACATCTTGTATGAGAAACAAACCATACTGGCGTAAATCACTAACACGCCCACGTACGCTATATTGAGGCACTCAGCTTTGCACGTGAGCGCGATAAGTCGTTCGCATTATCGCCTTCTGTGTGACAGCTTAATATTAGAGCAGTGCGAATTTGCACGATAGCTTGAGTTATTCGCGATCAAACAATCGCAAATTTCTTACGTTGTTATGTGCAAATCGCTGTTCGCGCTGCAATTATGTTATCACGATTTAAGACTCGTCATTTCGCAATGATGATTTTGCATCATTTATGAATTCTTATAATTATACGATATATATTCAATGGTATTAAATGGATAGGTTTGTTTACAGAAATTAAGCATTGGCAAAAGAATGTAATTAAAATATTTTCTACGTACCAATGCATGCGTGTAACTGTTAGGCTCAATTGATTTATATTTACGGCGCGGCGTACGATCGAACCTTTCGAAATCGAATTAATTCATTCAATCGTGTCAATCCGCCTACGGATGTTTTTATGCCAATTCGTTAATCATACTGATCGTTGAGTACATTAGTGGACGCGATTTATTCATATATCCTAAGGGTACAGACAAGGGTTTTGTCGCTGGAGATCTAAGTGCGTTAGTTAGCAATATATTAATTATAAATTCAAGCAAAAAAAGAAACAAATCTTCATACACGTTTTCACCGACTCTACTTCGTGTCACATGCATTAGTGTGTTCTTAACTCGATTACTGCATTAGAGCGAGCATTCACATGTAAAATCCAACGTACTCTCAATTTTCCATGCATATAGAGTGAATCCGAGCAAGGTGAAATAAATTGATCACGTGTGCAAATATGAAGTCTCTCGACGAACTCCTCGCTCTTTATCTCATCGCTAATTATATGCGAAAGTCTTGCTCGAATTTCTGTAATGTTTTCATTTTATTTCCAAATTGTTTATTATTTTTAATGAAAAAAAGGATACTTTTTTGTTAACACAGATTAATTATTATTTTAGAAATTATCATAAGCATGATAATTTAATAGGAATTTGACATTTGCAGTTATAAAGCAAAAAATCGCTATATACATACAATTGAGTCTGGATTCGTCTAATAATATTCTTATGTAAATTTTATTAAATATTTTTAGTGATATAAAATGCGCATTGATAATCGTCGAATTTGAAACGCAATCATAAACTGAAGCAGAAATATTAATATTACAAATTAAATTGAGCGCCAATTAAATTTAATAATGTTAGTAAGCATTTTAAAACATTGCAGAACTGATTGCAAAATATATCCTGACTGAGATGATATTTGTCGCAATAAGTTCTATAATGTATACTAGAATTATTATTATACTGATGATTTATTTAATTTGTGATACTAATATTTCAGCTTCAGTTGGAGATTGCGTTTCAAATTCGATGGTGCGATTTATTTAATTAATTAAAAGAGACATTTCAAATATTAAGCATCAAGATCTCGACAATGATCTTTACTCATTTCATTTATTCATATAGCAGTTTTTTGTAACTTATTGCATAAAGTTATTTCTTCCTATTAAATTAATTTTTCCTATATTACTGTTTTGAAATGACGAAGAAAAATCCATGAAACTTTGATCACAATACAAATTCTATATACGTGAAAAAAACAATTTTGTTAAAATATCTACAAATTAGAACATTTGTTAAATTATCAAAATAATTATGTAAGGAACTTAAGCATGATGAGAAGCATGCTGCAAAAAATTTTGAAATTTTAGAATTATTTGAGCCCTATGTAATTATATTTCCTATGTAATTATTTTAATAGTCCAACAAAATTTATTTTTACATCTGGTATTCAACTAAATTTTTTAATTTTTAGATATTTCAACAAAATTGTTCTGTTCAAGTATAATATCTTGCATTCACACATAAAGGTTTTGTTTGCTGTAAGTTATCTCTTCTACGTGTAAATGTTGTTCCGAATTATGAATTTGAAATAATATTTAGCGAATATTTTTTACTTATGTATTTACCGAGATAAATTACAAGGATGGAAAGGATTTATCCTTTAAAATCAGCTGTTGACAAAAGATTTATTGTCTTGAACTTGAATGTACGACTTTTTTTTATGTTTTTCATTCAATTTTACCTTTCTATTATCACTCATTTCCGGCTGTTTCTGTAATCATTTTTCAGGTTTTTTTAAATTGCTCTTTCAAGAATGTGGAAAGCACAAAGTGAATACGGAACTTCCACTTGTAACAAATGGCTAATGACTTCTATTGTAACACTAAATAGTTTAGAGTCTTTTTAGAAATGTTTCTTTTTAAACGTCGACAAAGAATTATGCCTTGCTCTTTATAGATCCGACATGTCTGGAGGTTCTTAATGATTATTACATTAAGGCAATCTATTCATTTCTCTCAAATTCTATGACTTCTCGCACTGGTTCCGAGGTGCAGGTCTCTAATCGCATAAATGACTTGAATCTTTCTTAATTCTTATTACAGGCTCAGATGAGTTAGTGGAATGGCGTTAGATTAACAAACGCGTTTCATTGTCAGCGTGTGGGTAGTTCCATTCATTCATCCACCCACTGAAGCACAGAGTAATTTAAGAGATTGTAAAGGTTATCCGTATATTCGCATACGGGCGTGCGCGATCTCAGAATCACGAATAATCGATCGAAAAAGGATGTTCATTAATTTCATGTAGGCGTAGAATTGACTTCAGCGACAAGATAAAATCGAGCGAGGGTGTATTTCTCACTGTTTGCATCGAAAGGGCGAGGCAACGATCGGGTGAGGCTCCCTCGCATGATTTGGGGCCAATTAGGGCCGGCGTTGAAGCCATTAATAATTCCTTTTAATAATTTGTCCATACCCAGAATTGATTTAAGGCCGACACGTGGATCGAAGGTAAGACGAATGACTCTGTGTAGGCCACAAGAAGAGGTGACGTGTCAATTAAGCTACCCTACAATTCACCAGAAAATTATGTACAGAGTCCACGATATACATGTGGTACGATAAATCACGGCCGGTTTCTCAAATGATTTTCGATTTGATGATTATTTATGCATGTCGATAACCTATCGTGTTGCTCGGCCATCGAGCGAATATGCAATCGCTCGATGGCTGTTTAATTGCGTTTGCTTAAACCTGTTGCCAGATATTTTACAAAATTTTAAGTTGTTTTGATGTTATACATATTTTATTCTTATATACTTATGTCATATCTGCAAGGCTAATAAGAAGACGGCTATTTTTATTTAAATTTGCATGTTGAATATTTCTAAAGGAATCTCATTCGATGTTTGTCGTTTCTTTCTTTAGATTTGTATCCTTTTCCGTCCCTTTGTCAGGTAGAAAATTCACACAATATAATCGTACGAGTTTTTACCTGCGCGTCCGGGAATATATGTCTCTGGAAAACTCTGTTCTTTATCGAAAAGAATTCCTGCGTCTTCTTTTTTATCTTTTTTGGTTCATTTTCTATGTGGTACCTTTTCCTGTTTTCCTTTTCTTTTTTAAACTGTCTATCCAAATATTTTTTTCTTTCCTCTCTTTCCTCTTTACTTTTTTTATTAATTGTTATTATATATTTTGTACAGAATTTTTTCTGTACAAAATATATTTATATCTAATCTTAAAAAATATATATGTTAAAAATATATATAATATATCTTAAATTATCAAAGATACTTATTATGTATTTTTGCACTAATGATGCATGAAAATCAGTGATTTTTTTGCAAAGCAATTTAATGAATTTTCGTCTAGATTTCTGTTTCTTTTAAATTTAATTCGCATCCACAGCAATATCTTGCGGACATTATGAGAACATTTTTTTTCATTTTTTTCTTTTCTCTATTTTATTCATTTTATCAAAGCGTCAAGTGTCAGAATTCAACACTTTCGGTAATAAACAACGATACCTCGATCGGTATCGCGTAAACCGAGTGGCTGGTCCAAAGCGAAACCATGCAAAACAAAGAGAAATCTCCTGGCGAATTATGCAGATCGGTTGCATTTGCATTTGCTTAGCATACACCCCGGTTGTTAGACGGCCCTACTTGGACTTTCTCATGTGGTTACCATAAAAAAAATTAGAGGTCTAAACCCATGAATCCCGCAGTTGATCTCTCACACGGCCTCGCCTTTTCCCAAAATCAATCTATCAATCTCACGGCGCTTTACCCTTTCCAAATTGGATCAATTGAACTTTTCTGCATTAATGCCGATTTCTCAACAATGCAATGCATTCACGTGAATACAAGACTTGAATGATCGACATTTAATGATTGATTCATAGAACCTTTAATTCAGTTCGTGCGTGCCAATAATAAAAAATTTAAAACTACAGTGAAATCATAACGATCTAAGATTTATAACTTTAACTTTTTAATTAATTTGTGTTTTGTCTACATTACACAACAAAAACTAAATTGCAGTAAATTATAATCGAAATAAAGCTCTTTAAGAAATGCGGTTTGCTGCGTAGAGATACAAGAATCGACAGATGGTTCCTGCTGGCTGATGCGAAGCATCCTGTCCACCTCCTCTATCGTTCACGAATTTTATAAAAGGTCGAGCGTAACGCGGCAATTACGCGAACGCGGAACCCTTCCGTAAAAGGGAAAATGCACGTTAAGGAATCGTGTTCATTCTCAAGGTCGACCGGTATCCTACCGGCTCCTGCCGCGGCCTGCATAACGCGTTTCTATTACGCGGTCAATTGCAGCGATTGTTGCGTGTCTCTCGCAATCAGTGGCTTTCGGTCTACACGTGCTCCATATCGCGCGCATTTGTCCTCCATCTCTTTTCCTATCCTATCTGCACTTTTGAAGAGCAGCACTCTCAATCCGTTTATTTCAAATTAAATAGTCGACAAGCTGCACATTAAATATTCTAATCGCAACAAATTGCTCTTCTATTTTTGATGTTTTGCTTTCGATTTCTTTTGACGTCGATAGCAGAAATTTCCATATCAGCATCGCTATTGTTTCAATCACGGCAAAACTAAATTTCCCGTTTCGTTCGACGGGCGGAACTAATTTCTCGAAAAACTCCGTTGATACCGCGCTCACGAATAAGATCGGACGATCTGCTCTTCCTTAAACCAGTTATCACAGCACAACGGTTTCTTTCGGGGCTGATTGCGTTCACGAAAATGGCGTAATCATCGTGATTAACGAGGAAACCATGTCGTCGTCCTCGTCGTTCTCTTTCGTCGCTGAGCCTCTAATTGGAACACGTCGGCGTTCGAGAGACGTGAGCCACGTATCGGAGAACTCGCGGCGAGGTAACACATTTGGGTCGATACACGAAAACCTCCGTACGAATGCTCGCATGCTTATATACAAATAAATATATGGATACGTCATGTTTTATATACATAATGTATCGACACTCGATGCACGTAAAAGCAATTATCACAGTCTTACCGCAAAACAATGACGTTTCAGCGATACGTTTTCTCTCGAACGTGCTCGCTATTGTGGGCAGTGTTATCAAACATTGTGGGGAATGCTTTAATTGTGTGTGTCTTTAATTGAATCGACCTCACCTCTTCGGGTCAACAGCATCGAAGGACTCGACGTCCTTGGCCACAACCGGCAGATGGTCGGTAAGACGTTGGTCGGTGCAATCCGGCTCACGGTGCACACCAATGCTGGTATGTGCATTCGTGTCCGTACGATCTAACTTACGAGGCAACATCTCGTTTCTTTCGAACTGGCCGCGAACAAGAGCAAGAAGATACCGAGCACCTTGAGTGCCTCGACGACCGAGAATTTCCTCGGGGATATTGTCGCGACTTCTCGCGCCGCGCCGGAACGTTCGTATAGGAACTCGCCTACTCGTCGCTTTTTTTTCCTTTCCTTTCCTCTCTTTCTTTTTCTCCGGCAATTTTCATTTTCGATATTACATCCCGTCTGCGAAGATCGGGTTACATTAACTGGTACTTTATGCGCCCCGCGAAAATTATTCTCGATCCATGACTGTAAATAATGCCATTGTGAGCACGGCTCTCGTGGAGAGTTGCGCAAGATGCTGCGTACATATTATATTATACGGATGCTTATCCCGCACTGCAATGCATTTCATCGTTACGCATAAATGTGAAATTATGTAAGTAACTGTGTAAGCGTGTAATAAGTGTAAACCAATACAACATTTTAGACTTTATGAGACGATACTTGCGTGGGTGTCGCGCGTTGTAAGAAACTCGGAGTAATTTTTATGAAGAGGAACGCGCATGTTCGGCGTTGTGTAGTAATAGATAAGCGTCCATAAATTTCTACCGAAACGATAATCTGTTAAGCGTAATGTAACTTTACTCCTAAGTAGTATGTCGTTTGAATAAAAAATTTCCCGACAATTACAATAAGAAATTACGATGAAGTGCAAAAAAATATACTCACAAGTATTTCATAACTATCTCGTTGTTTTTTGAGTTAAAATTCGCAAAGATTTTTTCTAGTCGCGTGAATTAAAACAATTTTTTATATTTTCTAAATTCTTTGGAGTGAAAATTGAGCCAATCTTGAAAAAATATGGCTCAGTTTTCAATTTGTAAGAATGAGATTTCGCATTTTAGAATGAGATTCACTTTAAAAATTTTAGAGAATAGGAATCCTAAATTTGTAACAGTTATTTTAGACAGTTATTTTTTTTTTTTTTAGACAGTTATTTATGTTTACTCTGTCTTAACGTTACTTATCTAGGAAAATGTTTTATCTGATCGTATGAGGCTAATATTGCAATTTTGACGTGGATTAATTAAAGATTATTAATTAAAATTATATATTAAAGATTATAAATAATTCTAGAGAGGCAGCTTGTGGCTATTAAATAATGGCATCTAGTAAGCATTGTGAATCATTTACGACATCGCTTTTATTACTTTCTTATTCGAATTTTGTTGTGATTAATATAAGTTTATAATTCCACGAAAGAAAGATAATCTTCCTTCTGTGCAACAGATTAAAATTCATATGTTTGTTTTGTAACTTCCATATATGTGAATGTAAAAATTATTCTTTCTCATCACGCTTATAATTTTGTTGCAAATCTTGATTTATTCAAATTAATTCTCATCTCACGCACATAATTTTTTACATCAAAAGAGTGTCTTTAATTAAATTTTGACGCAAGAATTCGATGTGCTATGTAGATCTGTTAATTAGTTTCCTAATCGCTGATTTGTAAACCTAAGAAAGGAATCCAAGAGCGATGCTCGATTAAGAGCGAAGTTCGATTCGAATCGGCGCGAATTTAGCGCGCCGCATATCGCAAAGTACCGGCGGGATAACGTGGTCGAGAAGCAAACGGAGAAGAAGGATAATAGACATAGATTATAGCAGTCTTAAGGGCTTCTACGGCGCGGAGAAACGAAGAGCGGGCAGTGCGGTCGTTTGCCTTGGATTGCCTTCGAACTGGCGGAGAGCACCCGATCCCGATTCCAATCCCGGCTGGTTTCCGCCACGCATTCCATCCAGTCGAATCGGCCGCGTTCGGTCTTGTACGTGAATTTTCGGCCATTGTCGGCTTTCATCGGTCACCCCGCGCGGCACCATGGTCGGCTAACATCGGCAACAGTCGTGCAACGGCGCTCGCGCGGAATGGATCGCGGGCCGTCTCTTTTATTACGAACGCGCCGATAGAATGACGGTATCTCCGTCAACGTCGTCGCGAGACGTTAGAGATACTCGTACGTGGACTAATAATGCACCGATCGACGACATTGCGTGGTGAATCATTGTTTCCGGAATTCGAGCACGGAAGGAAATAGAGAAAGAGAAAGAAATATCCAAGAGGAAACCATCTTTTCTCGCGCGTGCTTTCGAGAGAGCCAGCGTTCCGGCGGTGTGACGTGGTGTTAATGTACAGTGGGTGTGCTGATTTCATCGTTCCTCCCGCGCTTCGACTCGTTTCGTCGTCATTCTCTTTGGATCTTAAGGACTTCGCCTGGATCTACTTGGAGCACGGATCTCTCTCTCTACGATAATAAGCGGCATAGCAACGACGATCGAGTGGAGCGGAACTGCAGCCGTCTTCGTGTATCAACAGGTGGGGATCAGCTACAATATCAGCTTCTATGTTTCTTCACTTCTCTCTCCACACCTGCGCGCCAGGTGGCGGCGAAGGCCCAGCCGTCTTTAGTTCGTAAGGGTTTCTAGGCGACACCTTAAGGAAACTTGCTGCTCGCAAGCGCATTCGCACCTGTCCATTCCTACGGGCTCTCACGTTTTTCTTGAAAACGCGATAATCTGATACCACGTGCTTAGCGGAGACACGGTCATTGCATAACGGATACTTACGCGCGATTTAGCCTCGTCTGTTCCGTGTTTCACGCTTCAATTCCTTAAACCAATTCTCCATTCGCGCAAAGAGAGTTGTGTGTAAATCTCTTGACTGTGTTAGCTATCGCATATATATTTGATTTAATTTCAGCGTGAAGAAATGTTATCGCGATTGCTCGCAAGTTTAATATTATACGAACATCGACGAGTTTAATGTTAACGATTAAAATCCAGCTCGACGTGTGCCCTGAAACTTGCTGAAACGTGCGTAACGGTCTCGGTTTTCGGTTCACGTTCCTTCTTTTTTCGCGAGAATGAAAAGGTAGTGTGAATTTTAAGAAATCGTTCTTCTACCTGAGCAAATTCTAGGGTAGCGATCCCTGCTGGGTCTCTTGCCTTATGCTTTTTCGTTCTTCACTACATCCGTTCCCGAAAATCGTCTGCATATATTGTGTTCGATCCCGAAACAAGAAAACAATATATAATGTGCACATTCCCGTGTGGAAGATGTATACAGTACCACGCGGACCGCCATTAATGGCGAACCTCGACATTCCTAGCATTGGAAAAAGAATCTGATTGCATTAATTAGAATTCTTGTTGAAAATGAACGAATTAAAATTTTCTGATTGAATCTACATAATTCTAGTTAAAAACAACCAGAAAGAATTTTGATTCATTTTCAATCAGAAATTTTTTCGTTGAAGAAAACTTCTTCAACACCGACCGACCGGTGTATTGAACCGATTTTCCGGTTGAGCCATTGTTTCGTTCATGGTCTTGGTGTACTTTCTTCCAAACGTGGCGATCGCCTCTTCACTTCAGTCAAAGAAGGCTGTCGCATTTGCACGTACAATCAACGAGTCACCATTTTGAGTAGGTTGTTGACTTCGTGAGTCTCCTCTCGAGTCATGTCGATTTTTTAATAATGAACTTGCCAGTGTTGTTTGCGCTGCGGCGCAGCGATGGCCTTGACATCAGGTCGATACCAAGGCTGGTGCCTTGACCTTTTCCACGGCGCATTCGTAGGTTGCTTCTTCGGCACGGCGAATGGCGTGGATAAGCGTGATATCGACGCACTGAGCCGCGCAGTCGCGTGAATCGGAGCGAGAGAGGATTTATTAAATTCTCCTCGAATATACAGGCGTGCGTTGTAACAGGATTGCGAGTGTTAATACAACGTGCGAATATAATTGTGTGAAAGTATAGTTGAAGCGGGTTAATCTTAGCGAATGTACGATCAGATAGGAAAGGTATTAGCTATTATGTGCTAATTCTCAAATTAAAATATGTATTTAATTTGTAAAATAAAATTTAGGCTATAATTACATATTTTCATTGTATGAATCAGAGAGAGAAATAGCTTACGTATAATATTTATATTATTGACCGGGATTAGAATATGTTAAAAATATAAAAAAAAATACGTGAATGTAATTTTCTACAGTAATTATAATTTTAATAAAATATACTCACAGTTACAATAAGTTTTCATTGTCTTATATGATTCCAAAATTATTTTAAAATTTACGATATACCTAATAATTTCGTTATCCAAGTTTTTGAATCTATACTCTGTTGCGAATTGGAGCGGAGAAAAGTTAATTAAATTAATTTTTGAATAGTCGTACTGGCATCGGGATTATGAATAATTTAAATTATGTGGTCCGTGTAGTAAACGTATAATTAACTAAAGTGAGATATGCGTACATTGATTGAATATTATTAACTTTAGCAAAATTAAACTAAAAATATAAAACTTATTTGTATTTTATAGGTAGAATTAGAAAATGCTGTTTAGAAAGAATGATGAAACAAAATAAGTTTCTTCTACGCTTATATCGATTATGTATACAACGAAATATGAGCCATCTAGAAAATAATTTTACGCAAAGATGGAAATGTCACATTATTCGATAAGATAGAAATGTCACATTATTAGCTAGTTATTCATGTTTACGTGACGGTTGGTAATTATAGAAGTGATTATGTAATTGCCAATGAAAGTGTTTGTACATCTGGTAGCAGTCAATGTAATTCGGTTTCGATAAACATTTTTACCGGTGCAAAGCATGAAAAATTATTACAAGCCTATACCGGAAAGTAAAAAAGGTCACTGCTAATGCATTTTCCACAAGTATTCATGTATAGAAGATTTCATGAATGGAAAGATATTACTATAAATAATCGAGTAACTACTTTTAAGAATCGAGAATTCTGCCGTATAGATAGCTTGACGTGTCAGACATTGATGTAGGTAGCTACCTGTAATAATTATGGCTGGTCCGACGCATACCAAACACACCCGAAGAGACCTCCAAACGTAACGCTTATTAAAATACCATCGTTAAACGCTTCGATCGCGGTCGTGATCTTTCGTGAAGGGGCTACAGTGAAAGTTGCTGCGTACGAGCTATCGTGCCCTTTGACCATGGACACATTACTATTACGTAATGGTATATTGGAACTATTAACCTTAGAACGATGAAGAAACGTGATTTTACGTATAATGCCGGGAAATTACGCTATAAAATAATTAACAGTAATATTGATCGAGTTCATATCAATTTCACATTAAAAAGGAGTAATTAATTGATAAAATTATCTTATTACATTATTTAAATTAAATTTTAATTACTTTATTTCCCAGAGAGATAATTTTAGAAATAGGAGAAAATATCAGTCTATTTGTTGGTGTTGAATTATAAGCTGATTAACTTTATTATAAGACTTCACTCTCAAAGTAGAAAAGATTACAGATTTAGGAAACTAGAGATAAAATTTATAAACTTTGAAAATTTTATACCTGCTTAGCTAGCTTAGTTAAATCTAGTTTATTTTCTTTAAGAGAAAAAGGTTTTCCGTTTATATATTTCTTGCGAAAAATCTGTTTCCAAAAGATTTCTTCACGATGATCGATTTCTGTTTCTATAGTTACTGTCAAAGAATTGTATTTTGTAGTCGACGAGGTTTCTGACAGCAAACTATTTCATAAAATTAAAAAATTCCGATGTCGTGTGAAATGGTGAAGACTAAAGCAGAGAGAGGGAACGTACGAAATGAACGTAGGTGAAACGTTCGAAATTGCCTTGAAATTGCGCGCGCATTGCAAAGAACGAGGGAGGCTCCTTAAATTATGTGAACCTGCTGTGCTCATTCGTGTTTAACGAATAGTAGCTTCCAGCTCTCCTAGTTGCATTTCTTCGATTATTAGACAGAAGATCCACTCGGACTGGAACACGTTCCGATTTCTTCGTGAAGATCAGTAGTCGCTTTCCAGGTCGTCATGCGGAATAACGTGATTTATCCTGATGATTATACAGAGTCTATCTCAGCTGAAAAGATCATTACTTTGAAAAATAACCATCAATTATGAATAAATCAGTTCATTAATGGCTTTAGTTATATACAACATTTTCTAAGCTTGAATAATGAGAAAAATATTATTTCAACAATTTTTCTAATATTTTTTAATTGAAGAAAAATATATGGAAATTTTATTTGGTACGTCGCATATCTCCTGACTACCCCAGACATACTGCATTGATTAGGCAGTCGACATCGTTTATTCGCCGTATTATTCCGAAGGGTAAGAACAAAAAGCAGCACATTAAATCGATTCTGTTGACATTATACATTCGAGAATAACGAATGACTCCGACTAAATAACTGTTTAGATCGTTTATCTTGGAGCATCTTGAATATTTTCCCCATCATATATCTATTCGGCCTACCGTTTCGTGCGTACTATGGTAATATGCCGATGGACATTGTAACCGGATGTCCTTCGTATTGAGAAAGACAAAAAATAGAATGAAGGAATAATAGGTGGAATGGTAGTCGAGATAATCTATTTTGCATTAATATTCCTGTTGGCAGGCAATAGTCATTGAAATTGCGAGCTTCCAGAGCGGGCATAATCGACGATTGGCTCATAATCTTGGGAATCAACACGAAGGGAGGTTAAATGGTGAATGAGCATGGAGTTCAAGAAGCGGAAGAGCCGAAGAGGGAAGGACGATGGAAGAGCATATTGCCGCGGGATGTCGAGCGCCTCTAAACATTGTAAATCGTGAAAATCGGACGCATGTAAATCCCCGAAGTACCTCGCAGCAGTAATGAATGATCCCGGTTAATGTTGGAAGGGCGTTATTACCGGATCGCAATTGCTATTTCAGAAGTAAAGCCATTCTTTCATATGATGATCAGACAGACCAGGATCTGCGGCGTATTTATTACATGCACGGAAGTATGTCTTCCAATTTTTCCTCCTTTTGTTTTATAAACTGCACAATTCTGAAGCATATCTCTGTAGCTCCAGATCAATAGCATCTAGTCGTATGCGATCGACGAATTATCTGATGTCTCGATCATTAATCCGACTAATTATCTATTTTGAAATATGAACACGCGATATCTGCCGTTCTAATCCATATTTTACTGTACAACGTCTTGTCTAGGATGAGAGAGAGTTGCTGAATGAAACTTTCGTTTGTAGGACCTGCGTAATTTTGTTCTGGGTAATTTTCTATACTACTGGAAACGAACATTTTTCATTGTGTGACACGCTGATATTAATATCTCTTCAGGTTAATCTCAGTGTTCTTATTGTAGCTTTCTTTTTTCTGCAGAATTCTCAGGTTTCTCATAATATTTGTAATCGTCCGGAAAGCGCAGTATAGCACTAAGATACATAAAATTCATTTCATGAGATAAGAAGCATGCTGAGATATCTATTTCTGCGTTGCAAATTACTACTCTGCTCTTATTACTAGTCGTCGAAATGGATGTTGCATAACAGAACCATATTTGTCATGTGAAAGTGAATGATTGTCATGTCGATGGTCCGCGACGCAGGACCAGTTTAAACTGTATGCTTCACAATGCACTAATAATAAGGAAGGCTCGATCACGACCCGAGATTTTATGAACTCGCGCGTGTGGCCTTTCGCATCGTGAACGACCACGATGCGTGCTATGGCACTCAAATCATTTGTGACAATGAGCGATTCTGCAAATGTCGATGACACGCCACGGAGAACAGAGCGGTCATTACGATCGGTACACTCGCGAACCGTGAACGATCGCTGGAAAATTATCGTTCCGGGCGCGACCGGCCACGCTCTTGTCATATAGCATTTCCGATTGCAACATAAGTTCTAGTTTTCAAACGAGACGTCATTCGTGCGATAGAAGATGACATTTGACATTTTGTCTATTTAAACGGATAAGTGATGATTAACAAAAATGTTGTAAGGTGACATGAAATTTCTCATGTCTTGTATTATATTTAAATATTTCTTGAACGATAATAAGAGCACATTATTTTTTACTTTCATTTTGAATTATATATTCGAATAAGTATTTTTAATTAAAAGAATATTAAAAAAATATGTGACTTAGATGATTATAAATTATTTGTTTCTGCAAACTCTATTGAAGCTAGTCAACAATGATATTAAAGAAATATTAATTTGATTGTGAGACGGAGTTTGTCTTTTCTTTTTTTACATTTTAAGTTCGTTTTTGTTAATTGCAACTGAAGAAGTACAAAATAAATTGCGTGTATATACAAATTGAAATGCTGTATTTAGTAAAAGCAAATACGTTTGAAGCATCTATCGTTCCGGTTGAGATTTTAAATATCATGTTACTCATATATCGCAAAAATTGTTGACCTAAAAAACCAGTCAACCTTTATTATAATATATGTAGTTTGTATTACGCGATAAAAAACGGATGTAGAATTTTTTCAACATTATTTTTGTATGCCGAACATCATTCATATGCATTATTTTATCGACATAATTTCCATACGATAGATCGGATAGATTAATAATAATGTTTGATAACCGCACACGCGTTCACTATATTTAATGTTGAGTCCGGTTCCTTTTTTTCGTTTCTCGGTTCAGCAAACTCGGCTGGTGTCATTGCAGAAAATCAAACTATCAGTTGTGTTGATCTTGGAAAAAGCCAATAGTCCTTGACTGAAATAAGGCTATGTATTACCAGTTAGAGAGTCGCGTTATTACATTATTTGACCTGCATTACATTCGTTTCGTCGATTAGCTCGATTCTAAAAGAATTTACGTAAAAAACCTGTGCTTGATGCTATCTTGAGACGCAAAAATTCAACATTCCTATCAGAGCACGTGATTTAATACTCTCGTGTAATTTATTTACAATCGTCTCTTATCATGATATCGTCGCTCGTTGTTTCCATAATTATTTAAATTTCTTTTATGTTTCTTCGAAGAGACCGAATTAATAATGTATCTCCCGAAGAGCGATTGCAAATGTATAACCTTCTATTAATTAATCCCGCCGTATTGCGTAACGAAGTTCCGTACTCTCTTCTTAAGATAACGGTTTCTCAGGATGATAAAGCACTATTTATTCGCAGCAGAGTCACGTAGTCACTTTGACAGTTAAGACAAGCACGCTTTTAATCAACACAATAATCCTGTGCGCACTAATTAATTGAGAATCCATAGTCATACATTTTCGACAAACCTAACAAAGCAATGTAGCCAGGCATTTTTCATATTTCTTGAATTTCTCCAATGTATCTTGAAACTATCTCTCTCGCTTTCTTAGACTATTCAACGTGTAATCCTTTTTACCTTATTTCTTCCTCATTAGGAGATCTCGATCATTTCATCATTGATCGATGATGCGTGGAGACCGTTACACTGATTTCAGTATTCAATTCAACTATAGTCTCATTATTATCCTAATTAGTAATTGACGAAGCATACGATTTGTAGATGCGCTCGATTATAGATTATAATGTTAAATTTCAAGAGTTAGCTTTCGTATGAAGTTCTAGAAGAACGATAATAATCGAACAGCTGTTTTTGCATCGATTCATTCGGATATCTTAGGACCAATTCGTTCCACATTTTGCTCTCCGTTTCAATCGTTAGCGACGTTTCTGAACGCCGTTAGTCGAATGTTAATTACGAGGATCGACAAGAAACGTATTCGTTTCGTAGAATGTAAAGTTTTTGTTTGCATACTTACGATTGTTGATGCATTATCGTAAGATACGGCATTTATCTACGCTAGTTGCGTTTACCGATCTTATCGCCATGAATGATAGTACCAATAAAACGGCAGAATCGACCCGTATCCAAACGGCAAAGTTTCCCGAGTGTTTTTTTTCCGAAGAATTGCGCAAAAATGCGCCACAAACGGTTTCTTGAATGTCAGGTTAAACATCGCGCGACCGGAGCTTGATACGCTTAGTACAATAGGCTGGGAAAACTACTTGGAGAGCGACGCACTATATTCAGTTGCTTTATTACCAGGACTCATTATGCCACGATGTACCGTAAAGACATTAGGCTACATCGTTACAATACGTCCGCTACAATAATCCATTAGAATTCGTTATATAAACGGATACAATTTTTCTTTTTTGGGAAGCATTTGTTTGCGCTGGATCTCGTCTGCATTGTGATTTTAATGAAAGAAAGCACTCTCGCGAAGGGTCGCGTTCTCCAATTCACGCTAGAAGTGACGAAACACCCATGAGAAATATTTCTACTTGCTGCATCCTAACGCCCGCTTGGAGCAGGTATTGTTGCATCGCCACGAAGTATTCGACGATTGTTGATTTAGGATCGAGAGCAGCGTAAATAAATGTCAGTCGCAGAATGGAGTGCGACTGGGACGATGCACGATGTTCGTTTGTGATTTCGATCTCAATGTTAAACATTGTTGGTTATTACTGCACAAATGTACGTGCTCCCACATAATATGGTTTACGATTATGATAATTCGCGACATTTATGACATTCAAAAATCGCTACGGTTCGTGTTAACTGCCTTCGCATTTTGAGGGTAAAATCGTAAAAAGGCAATTGTTAAAACCGGTTGAAATCGAATGTCGCTCGTAAAAGAGAAATAACTTTGTGTTGTACGAATTGATATCAATGTAAATTTAAGTAGTTTATACATATAAATACACAAAAGCATGTTCTCTGCAACTTTCCTTTTACTTTGGTCATTATTAATTCTGTACTTCGAACGTTTCGTTATATCCATAACTCATCTCTCTGGAGAGAAATTATATAATTTATTATAATGTATATATGCATTTAAAAATATTATTCTTTAAGATGTTTTATAGAAATTCATAATGCTGATGAAAGTCCAGAGAATCCAACTTTCATCTTAATGAAACCACTAATAGTCTACGTCGCTAGTTTAAAAAAAGTATTAACACTCTGTTAATGCCACTCATCTGCAGTGTATATTATTCAACTAATATCAACGGTACTTCCTCGCAGGATATTGTACGCAGTAGCATCCGTCAAGTGTACTCGTCCTTACCTGACGTAACCGGGTCGAGGCATCCCGTAAAAAATAAGTGTAGAGACTTTAAGTGTAGAGACTTATGCCGTACGCTTCCACGTATAATCGAGAGCTGATTTCACGGTATTGCATCTAACATGATTCCGTCGTCCTATTCACGCTCTCGTTTTTTCATATCTGAATACGTAGCGAAGCTCGAATGCACCACGAATATACGCCTCTCGCTGATATTCGACATGAATGCTTTATCTGACGTCGCACCGCTTGATCGTCGCGCTTTTGAGTTGAGACACGATATATAACTGCATTCCATTGCATATATGCGGCGACGTGAGAGACGCGGACAGATGGACGAACGGAGACGCGGTTTTATTTTACGCCGTCGTAAACGGGAAAATCATATCGACGCCGAGAATGCGACGAGCAAGAATGTCGGAGATCGTCTCGAAGTATACGACACTTCGTTTTTTTCATATCGCACCTCTGCATGCACTTTGCGTTCTTCGATAACTTTTTGCAGACTTGCACTCACTGGTAACCGGTATTCCTGGCGAGATGGAATACCCCGGCGGTCTCGATTTCTAAGGAAACGAAAGCGTTTCATGACTTTTCTGTTTAATATTGCGGAATATTTAATCGCATAATTAAAAAAATCCGAAACATTTGATTCCAAAAATATGAAAGATATTAATTTACACAGATATTAATATTATGAATGTATGTGATAAAAATTAGTCATATTAATTCATACTTTAACAAATCTCGCATTTACATTCTGCTCAAAGGAATTTGTTACTTATTTTTTATTTAAAACAAAACAGTAGCTTTTAGAATTTCTAAAAGCATATCTGTGTAACAAAAATATTTTTATAAAATATATTTACGTATTTATTATTATAACATTGTGTAATCGGAGCTATTCTATCAAAATAGTTTAGGACTTTAAATCGTGTTTTATGTTACGTCGAGAATTACTGTGATAGAGTTCAGCTAAACTCTCATAAACTTGTTTTAATGCTGTATGCTATCGTGACAGTGCAATGTACGAGCTCGTTCAACTGCACTGTAATTTAATTAGCATCCCTTAGTGAGTTTGTCATTGTCGACTAAGCACGTATGAATCATCTCGACACTTATGAACAAGTATCTTTCTGCACTTTCATGTAAAGACACTATTTTATTCAAGTCAAAGACTAAACTATCATCTCCAAACGTTTTAAAGAAAATAAAATAATTTCTGTATTCCATTCTACAATTTTAAAGTTAAACGAAACGTATTATTTATTTTTTAATATAAACCTTATATAATTTGAAAGTAGATTTTCTGTTTTTTTCGATAGTATTACAAGATGTCATTTGATTTATTATTTAACTTAATATCGTTTATCGTCGCTACGCCATTAATTTGCTTCGCGATACAGTCTCTCCAAAGTTTCCAACGTAATTGATGTAATACGATCGTAAGTAGATAGTTAAAGCCGTCAGGGCTGTCTCTCGCATAGAAGGGTACGGTTCGATTGGTGAACGGCAAAATCGAGCCGACATGTCGTTAGCGCACTTAAAACCATTTAGCACTGTCATAGTTCCACAGATACAATTCGCGTACATTATATTTACGCCTTCACGATGCTCGTAAACTTTCTTCCGATACACACGGCTTACCTTCGTCACCGACACTACCGATATGCGTACGCGTGCACGCACTCGACGTATCGGTGTTGACATTTGGAATGCTAATATCGATTAGCGGAATATTGTCGCGGTGCGTGGTGCATGAGAATACGGCACTTGCGTATCTTGGCTAGAGGCGTATCTTGGCTAGAGGCATATGATATAAAAAGAGAAAAGAGAAGAATCGTAAAAAAG
>Ga0157364_1000287_pt1 | contig 30423 bp, 19 predicted proteins | sample AttsexASBM2_FD_111476 | JGI IMG/M metagenome (GOLD analysis project Ga0157364, IMG submission 111476) | Fungus gardens microbial communities from leaf cutter ant in Ribeirão Preto, State of São Paulo, Brazil - Atta sexdens ASBM2 | ecosystem: Host-associated > Fungi > Mycelium > Unclassified ... | reverse complement strand
ATTAGTAGTAATTAAATGCACTATGTAAACACAAATGACAGCTAGTCATCGAGATAACGAGACTGTCAATGCAAACCTGTACAAAATCGTGGTTTTGCCGGCGCCGTCCAGGCCTAGGATCAGGATCCGCATCTCGCGGCTACCGAGCAGGTTACGAAAGTAGCTGAGCAACCCACCTGTAAGGAGATATCGTCAGAATCTCGCATAAGAAACCGTAAGGTAAACTACTTCGATAATCGGAGTTGCGTGCGATATTCAGTTCCTTTTTTTTTTTTTTAAAGAATAAATACATGGCACAGAGCGAGACATCGCTCGTTGTTGACTCACCCATGCTGACGTATCGTTAACTCCGAGTCATACAGGACTGTCCGATGTTTATTGTCAAACTTGATAACCATAAACGTGTCCAAATAACCGGGCCGCGCCAACCCTCCCTCGCTCTGCTGCATTCACGGTATACGACCTACTTCAGTCTTCAGTCTGCTCGCTGTCAGGGCCTCCAACGTGCCACGCGGAAAATTGAGATTTCGAAAGTCACTAATCAACCGGCTCATCGCGCAGGGATTCGCGAACGGTCATTGCACTTTTTTTAACCAATTTAGTGCGTTCCCAAATTCATCGAGAAAAAATTATTTTAACCTTCCGTCGGTGCATCTTTTAATTCTCCCTCGCAAACGCGAGCACACCACTTGGCATACGACGTATGGATCCATTTACGAACGTAAACCGGTGACCGTGCACGTTAAACAGTAAACTGGTGACGTTGAAAGTTCCAATCGGGGAAACAATGCTCGTTAGTTAGAAATTCGTTGATCTACAGCTGTATTGATTGAGTTGCTTTAATTTAATAGGAACGCCATAATTATTGACGATTATTGACGGCACAATAATGCACACGTTCCTAACACGAGGAAATGCTATCTTGGCATATACGTTAAGCGTTTCAGCCTGCCTCACATTTTGCTGTTTTCTCTCGACAGTTTTTATTGATTACAGAGCGAACGCTACGTTAAATACAGTTAAAGTTGTCGTGTAAGTATCAAATGTGAATGTATAAATATGATGTGTCATACAATTTATATTACACAGTTCATTTCATTTCAATTAAATCACACTTATGTTTTTGTCAAAAGGATCCATATTGTATTTGTGAGTCGTACTTTGCAAGAAAATAAATTTTTCTATATTGTCTTAAATATACAAATATTGAGAAACTAATATATCAAGATTAATGCATGTTACATATAATTTTTCATATTTGCAATTGCTGTAGTAAACTCACTTTATTTTACAGAAAAAATGTACCAGATTACAGTGCATCGAGAGAAAAGAACGACTTGGGTTACTTGACTTTTGATTTACAAACTGATATCCTTTTCACACATAGTATTGTATAAGTGTCTATTATTAATTAATTATTTTATTTATATGAATCCGATCTAAATTATATAATATCTAATCATCTTATGTAATTTACATAAAAATAGCTCAGCATTGATAAAGATAATTACTTATACCTCATCTAGATTTCTAATAATGTATTCGATTTACTGAGCATCCAACTCCGAGTCAATGGTCTGTTTTGTTTAGCTGCAAAAGAAGAGTTAAAATATGCAAGAAATGCAGCTAAAAAGAATAGACTTGGAGTCAGGTCAAGTCAGTAAATCGAATACACTTTATAAAAAAACTTTATAAAAAAAGTATCATGAGTGAAGATAACTTATTTTGTTCTGTAAAATAGCATATTTTATATACTAAGAGAATCATGTTCAACTTTCTATTGTTTTTTTAATTCATATATTTTAAATTATATTTACCTTACAAAACTTTTTACATCTTACTCCATTGTTTAATTGGAATGTTAAGCAATTATTCTTATACCTCACAGCAGAATATCAGACAGAAAATAATGAATTTAATCAAGTATGTCTTTATTTAATCAACTTTAATTTACAATATGTATTCTCCTTTTTTCTTAATATCAGTTTTTAAATAAAATTTATAATATGTGTTGACAGGTAGTATTATGGGATAAAATAGTTCTTCGTGGAGATAATGCTGTTCTAGATTTCAAAAATATGAATACGAAATATTACTTTTGGGATGATGGCAAAGGTCTCAGGTAGAGTTGATTATTGTGACAGCAAAGTTTTTCTGTAATTTTTGTTAATACACAGCAAATACGTTTTTTGCTTTTCATTTTTACAGGGGAAATAAGAATGTAACGTTAACATTGTCCTGGAACATTATTCCAAACGCTGGATTGTTACCTAGTGTTAATGCTCTTGGTTCTCATACTTTTGCATTCCCGCCCGAATACACAACATTACGCGTATAACGTATATTTAAATGTATATGTGTTACGATTGTATAATATGATTTTGTAAGACTCTTATTTAAATTGCATAAAATTCATGTACAATAAACAATGTTTATTTCTTCACGGTCATTTCTTTATTATATTCAACATTATATTTGCTCTCAATTCGTTTGTTATTACTATATTTGTTTAAAATGGATTATCAAATTTAAATATTGTGCATATTAAATGTATGTATACTTAGGAATTGGAAATCAATTTATATTTTACAAAATATTGAAATTGTCCCTCTTTTTGAATTCTTATACTTCTTTTCGCATATTGTGCGTGATTTAACTTAATAATTGATATTTCATTTTCAATTATATATTTTATTTTGCACTGTAAATAAATGCTAAGCTTTATTTTTACTATTCTCTGGAGTTTCTTGCATTGTGGTATCTTTCTTTTCTTCGTCCGTACTTGTGGATTCATCATCATCGTCTTCTATGTCATCCTCATCATCATCTTCATCATCGTCATCATCATAATCATCTTCATCATCTTCATTGTCATTGGAGTAGCTAACAGTTCCATAACAAGACTCCTGATTTCCTGCTGAACGAAGAAAATCTTTTCTCAAAGATATAAAAAAATGAATACAAATATATTCCTAATTTTTTTAGGATCTTGAATGCTCATTTCTATCAATGCAGATTAACTTTAATCTCAATTTGAATTACTTTATCTTTCTCTAATAACTAAAAAAGAATAAAAAGTAAGTCAAAGTTCATCATTGACAGAAGATTATCTTTACATTGATAGAAATGAACATAAATTTTCATTAAAAACAAAAGAATCTTGGTTTACCATAATTATATCCGTTTTCATCATCAGATTCAGATGGACCACCTTGATTTTGTCTACCAAACTTGTGATTTCTCGCTATAAAAGAAATTCGAATAAATCAAATAAACTTAATATAACAAATTTTATAATAATATACACGTAAATGCTTACTAGACATGCTTAGATCCTTAGTCTGTGATGTTTCATAGCTGCACTTTGGACAAGGAATAGGTTTGTTCTTTTCATATTTAAAGCCTTTTCTACGAACGTGATCTTCACAATAACATGTCTTACATCTAAGACAAGAGTATTGTCCCAAACGATTACATGATTGGCCTGGAAATTTTAATTCACGTTAAAATACAATTGGAAATTAAATAAGAATGCAATGTCCTTTATATATATCGCCTATTACATTTGAAACTTTCTGCTTCCAATACTTGGCACGATGCTTGATGCTCAAATTGATCATCCTCACATAAAAAGCAATCACAGAATGAACACTTGAATATTCTTCCTCCATGATCCCAAACGCCTCTCTCGCATTCCTGGCAAATGGCGTCCATCAATGGACAGATACAAGCGTGACTAGTGAGACAACGTCTTCCATGACATACCCAAGCTTCGCAGTGATCGCATATAGCTCCCTAAAACATTTCATTTGTGAGAGATAGCATATCCCAATAAATATTTAAAAAGACAGCTCTATAATATAATAAACATAGATTTACTTGCCACCATTCCTAATCCTGTGGTGAAGATTCCAGGATGACGCACCACGCAATCTCCTGTCTTCAGCATGCATTTAATCTTGCCACAATGCGCACATATGGGTAATCGCTGTAGACTCTGACAGAAATAACAAAAGGCACGACTCTTTTGCTTCTTGTTGCATTTGTCGCATTCCTGTGAGATAAAATAATATTAGAATCATGAAGTAGATTATTTTAAGGTTTGTTTTTTATTACTGAACTGCATACAGAAACTTCACTCACGTATACCCAGTATTATTTTATCCTTGTTTAACATTTGGACTATATACTTCAAAATCTCTCTGAGGAAAATTTTATTTGATACAATATAAAGTTTTTTTTACTAGGATTACTGGTTAAAGTATATACACTTTCAGAGCTTAAAATGAGATAGATACATGTATGATATTTGACAAAAGCAAGAGAGTTCTAGTACACAATCTAGTACAAGAACAAAAAACAGATCTCTAGTACATGCGTTACTTGTATTATATATTTTTCAAATAAAATTTTCTTTGGAGAGGACGTTTTGAAATGTAGCCTTTGTGAACAACAAGGATAAAATGATAATACCTTGAATTTGTGATCACACCCTTGTACTAGATTGCAACTTTCATTTTCACTCTCTCCCAATTTCAAGCATATACCTAATTAATCTTTCACTTTAAATACAACTGTAATAATTTAACTATAATTAACAATTACAATCGAGAAATACTCACCATTACGGAGTTGCAAGGAAATTTGGCCAGGTCAATCTGCTCCTTGGCAGCTCTGATCTCCTTCTGCCGAAGTTTCTGCTTTTCTGCCTTCTTCCTCTGCCCAGTTTTCTTCTTCGGCATTTTGTTCTGTAAACGGGATGCGTACCGCAAGAAACCTGACCTTTCCGGCTTTAGAAATTACAAGAAGTGCGTATAAATCACTCAAAGTCGCGAGAGATTGCAACAGGTTATGATTTTGAACGCACACCACGGAGAGCGGAGTATGGACATCATTACGAGAGTCGAGTGATCGATATTACGATATTTGAACTGTGACAGCTGTTTGATCAGAAGGATTATTTTTTAGAATTGCTGTCTGATATTGTACTACAAGGTATAAAATTAATTATTTAGCATTTCATTTAATGGAATGAGATACTATGAATATAAATAAGAAAATTCTCTTTCAGAATTAATTTGTTAAATGGAAGCATTGAATGATGGTAAAGAAAACCGCCAAATATCATTGAATAACAATGGAAGGTCTAAGTCGCCGTGTGCCATTGAGTCCCTGTTACTGCTAGATAATACGTTATTATGTAATATAGAACCTGACAATGGATTATACGTTTCAGTAGATACTCGCCAGTCCTTCCAAGAACACAATGAGACGGCACAAGTTTCCAAAGAGTCGTTGCAAAGCGTTGCAACCAATGCAACAGCTAGCTCCAAAATATCATTCAGTGTGTCTCCTAACGTGAATGAATGGCAGGACAAAACCTTAATGAATCAAATATTTGCTCAATTTGATTCACAGAATGAGGAAGAAATTAATTCAGAGAGTTGCAATAATATAAGCAATTATGATATATTTGATACATTTTACAAAGAGGATACAAGGTTTGACTTAAACAATGTAAATCAAAATGTGGAAAAAGCAGATCAATTGCATAAAAATGTATTACATCAAGATAAATTAATGGATGCATCGTATTTGCATATCACAAACTTTGGTGACGATACTTTGAAAGATAATGATTTTAAAAAGGATGATAAAGATAGTTCACCAATTTTAAAAACTAAATCTAGATCCTTAAATGAATGTAAAAGCTTAAAAAAAAAACTACGTTTTTCTAATGATGTATTAATACCAAAAGAGGCAAAAAATGAAACAAATTCCACAAATTATTCTTCATTTTACGGTTTACCAGATACTGTGAAAAAATTGATACAAGAAGTCAAGGGAATTTGTGAATTATATCGTAAGTTCACAATAATATATAAGTCGAATTTATAAGAAATAAGAATGATTTTTAATGTTAATTATTTTATACAGAATGGCAAGACGAATTATTAAAATTGGCTATTAAAACCAAAAAGAATTTAATTTATGCTCTGCCAACAAGTGGCGGCAAAACTTTGGTTGCAGAGATATTAATGTTCAGGGAGATTATATGTAACAAAAAAAATGCCATTTTTATACTTCCATATGTGGCTTTGGTACAAGAAAAGGCATGCCACTTTGAAATTGATATATTAGAAAAAGCGATTGTGTGATATATTAATTGCAGTATATTAATATAATATAATATTATATATATATAAATAATAAATAAAATACAATATATAAATGTGTAGTATATTAATTGAGCTCATAAATTTATACATGCAGGTTCAATCAATGGCTATATTAGCATTAAAATTAGGTTTTTTAATCGAAGAATATGCTAGTACAAAAGGACGTTATCCACCAATTAAACGGCGAAGGAAAAACAGTCTTTACATATGTACCATAGAGAAAGCATTAGGACTTATAAATAATTTAATAGAAACGAAACGCTTAACTGAAGTAAGCTGAAATATTAATAACTAATTATTGCAGTTATATATTATATAGGTTGTATTATTGTAATACAGAAAAAAATTTTAGATTGGTATTATAGTTGTTGATGAATTACATCTGCTTGGAGAATCTGGAAGAGGAGCCACGTTAGAAGGGCTACTCACAAAAATAATGTTCTTCAGTGGTAATTACAGATATTTAAGTGAAATTATTTAGAAATTCGATTGTATATCACAACTTAATCGAAAATTACAAAAATGAATTTATTAGAATATTTATAATTCCATTGATCAACATCTTTAATGAATTTGCTCTCTTTTATTTTCATTAAGTGTGATACACAATTGAATTCTAGGAAATACAAATATTTTCTAAAAATTGCTTTTTAATGAAATATCTATTTTTTATAGATATAATACGCTTAATTGGGATGAGCGCGACAATAGGTAATTTAAAAGAAATCGCGCAATTTCTTAACGCAGATACATATTCTCAAAACTTTCGACCAGTTAAAATAACAGAATATGTAAAATGTGAAAATGATATGTGGGTAATTAACTTGAATAATGAAGAATTATTGATAGATATGAGCACCAATGATTACAAGGTGATATAATCAAAAGTTTTACTTTACAAGATCTTTGCATAAAAGATAATGTCAAATAATATAATTTTATTATCAAGTACTCAGATGATGTAGCAATACTAGATCCAGACAGAATTGGAGGTTTGATAATGGAAGTAGTGCCAAATGATTCCTGCCTTATATTCTGCTCAAGTCGTAAAAATTGTGAAAATCTGGCTTTATTATTAGCCAAAATTTTATCTAAGTAAGACTTTATCATGTTTATTTTAAATTTTTCTTATAAGTATGTATTAACTTAAGCAAGATGACGTTTTAATGATGTATCTTATTGATGTTAAGGACATTATTTGATGACTTTTATTCTTTTGACATCACCTTGTAAGTTAAAAAATATATAGCGTATTATAAATATCCAAATTTCATTATTTTAGGGATTTGTATAATTACAAAGTAAACGAAAAGATGAGCTTGTTAAATGCACTTAAAACTGAAGAAGGATTATGCTCTATTTTGCAAAAAACTATCAAACTTGGCATAGCCTACCATCATTCTGGACTTACGTCTGAAGAACGGCGCTTAATAGAGGATGCTTTTAGAGAAAATACTCTATGTGTAATATGTTGCACGTCGACTTTAGCGGCTGGTATTAATTTGCCAGCAAGGAGGGTAATTAAATCATTAATATAATAATAATGTATGACTAATATTATTACAGCTGTTAATAATATTGTCTTTTATTAGGTAATACTACGTAGTCCTTATGTTGGTAATCAGTTTTTAAATTTAAGTAGATACAAACAAATGATTGGTCGAGCAGGTCGCGCTGGTATGGGAGTTTTAGGAGAAAGTATACTTATCTGTAAAAAGTCCGAGATCAGTAAAGTAAGAATTTGTAAAATAGACTAAAATTAAAGTATAATTAATTATTTTAAAAGCTAAAACATAACTTACATTATAGGTAAAAGATCTCTTGACTTCTCAAATGGACGACTCGCTGAGCAGTTTATACATAGAAAATAACAAGGGATTGAACAATCTGATTCTAAGTGCAATACAATTAAACATAGCGTCAACTAGATCTGAATTGCATAAATTAACAACTGCAACATTACTCAGTATTCAACAAAATAGAATAGGCGTTAATTTAAAAACAATAACAGATGAAACAATAACAGCATTATTAAAATGTGGTATAATAAAAGTAAAGAGCAAAGATAGTAATACTGGTAATCCTAATGTAACTGTCGTCATTCCATCTCAAACATCAACGTGTAAGAAGAATTTGTCAGTTAAAAAGGGAGTAAAAACAGTCACGTTTACAAGTGAAACTGAGTTTCAGCTTTGTGATTTGGGACAAGCTGCAATGAAAGGTAACAAGTTTTTATTTATTTTTGATATATTCAAACATCTTCATAATATACTTCATAAAGATTTGTTACAGGGCCGATTGATTTAAAAACTGCATATACATTGTATGAGGATTTAAAAACAGCTCAGAAGCATTTAATATTAATTGATAATCTACATCTTTTATATCTTGTCACACCTTATGATAGTATATCTCAAATCACTCCCATCGGCAGTATTTACTATGATGTGGTAATATTATAATATTATCTGTATTTTTATATATCAATATTGTAAGTATTGCCATAAATGTTTTATATTGTTCAAGATAATGGAGTTAACTGAAAGTCAAATGCAAGTTGCTAGACTTCTTGGAATAACAGAAGCTGCGGCTAATAAAATACGTGATGGTATAATACCTAAGGTCAGTTTGTTATCAAATAAGTGAAATTATACTTAAACGCACTATTTTATTTAGAAAAGAAAATTTAATTTTATATAGTTTATCGAGAAGAGGGTAGTTCACAGATTTTATGTGACACTAATAGTACATGAATTATGGAATCATCATACAGTTTATTCTGTTGCTGAGAAATATCAAGTTAATAGAGGTATTATACAAAGTCTTTTAAATACGGTTTCAATGTTCGCATCTTCTGTGGTCAGATTTTGTCAGGTAAATAAATGAGTTATTAGCTTAATAGTTATAATATGATGAGAGAATATAATATAATAGAAAAATTTAAATTATATATAAATTATCAATCTTAAAAAATATATCAATCTTTTATATTATAGGAATTACCTGAGTTTTGGGCATTTACTGAAATGTTAAATACATTCAGTAAAAAACTATCTTATTGTTGTCCATTAGAACTAGAAAAATTGATGGAACTTCCATCAGTTAAAATAGTAAGCTAATTATTATTAGTACATTACGTTCAAGTATTTAAAGATCAAATGATCTATACTCGCACGCACGCACGCACGCGTGCACTACCAATCATTTTATCATTCTTTATTACAGGGTAGAGCTCGTCAATTGTACAAAGCCGGTTATAAAACTTTACAATCTATAGCGAAAGCCGATTCTAAGGAAATTAAGAAAAATATTCCATATTTAAGTAATAAAATAGTCACGCAAATTATAGCTGCTGCAAAAGTAAGTCATATAATCTATAAGAAAATACTTACTACTTTTATGTTCTTCTTACTTAAATTGGTAAATTACAGCTTTTAATATTGCAAAGAGCAGAAGATTTAAAAGATGAGCGTGAAGACATTTTGGATGGTATAGATATAAGTCAAATAGAAATAGGGATCTAAATAAGATAAATTCAAATTATAAATATAAGTCAAATAGAAATAAGTATGTAGATAAGATAAAATTTTTCTAATAAGACTGTTCAGTGTTTGAATGTAAGCTGCTACCTTTTTTCTGCATATAATGAATAATAAGGATAGAATGAAATACATCTAAACACCAAACGCAACTGTCCAAAATTGTTTCTAAATGAGATTTATAAGTCTTTATTAATTTTTGAATATTTTTATTAATTAGAGATTTGATTAGGTTAAATTATAAAATTTGGTATATCAATATCGATAAGAGTGCTAATGTAGCGGTATTTATATAAAATGGGAATCCGTATGATATAGATATCCATGCGATGTGTGTTCAATCACTCGCATGATCTGGATATTCTTATGACATAATTATATTATTAAAAATATCAATTTTTATTCTTGAATGTACATAAAATTTATAATTGAAACGATAAAAAACTGTGTAGACTTACATAGACAATAAATAAAATTGATTTAACTTTCTTTTTAAAATTTAAAGATACTTCAAACTTTTAAACAGTAGTGTATATTATATATATATATATATATATATATATATATATATATATATATAAAATATTGTACAATACATTTTTTAAATGTTTATATAATATCAATTAAGAAATAAGATAAATTATTTTTTATAAATTATATATATTTTATAATATATATTATACGATAAAACACAATACATAAAATTATTATTATTATGACTATTACTTTTATTTCTTCTAATTGTAATTTGTGCCTAATGGAGCAATGTGTTTTAAAGAATAGCACATTGTTTAAGCAGGCACATAGAGTAATTATCCAAACAATATTTGATATAAACTTATTACTTTGAGGTAATGGTAATATCAACAAAGTATGGAACATTTTTATACAGAAGAATTTTTTTATTTTATGTAAAAATGAAATATTGTTCAATATTATAAGAAAATGTTGTTTTTTATACAAGATTTCAGCACAATTAAAGGAAAATTTTCCCTTTTTTTATATTTATTGTGAATGTTTTACATTCTTGAAATTCATAAAATAAAACAAATCGTAAAATGTCATGTGTACTTTAATTTTAAAATCATAACGCAAAAATTGAGTTTTAAAACATCTTATATGTTTTTGACTTCGGCTATTTTTCAAGATTTCACTAAGTTTATTATTGAATCAAAAGTAATTAATTTTCTACGTTATTGTATTCTACATTATTATATATCAATCAAGAATATCATCATTATTTGTTTGTCTTTAAAAATTCTGTTTGCTTCTTTTATATAATTCTTAAGATCAAGGAATCGATTCTGTATCTTGAAACGAGGTGAAAATTACAAAAGTGAGCGAATTTGAAATAGAGCTCCTATAATTAGAATTTGGCAAAAAAGGACACAACTTTTGATTGGATCTCCACCTTAATCCACTCGGTATTCCGCGAAACCATCTCGAATTCTATCATAGTGTCAAGTGTGTCGACTGTGTTTCTTAAAAGGAAAGCAGCCTTTGTTTTAATTGTCTCTATGCCCGACTGGCAACGCACAAAATGCGTGTAGAATCAGCACGAGGAAATTTTTGCAGAAAAATCCAAGGTAATCGTCTTTATATTATCTCATTTATAATTGTAGAAATAATTATTTTTGATAAATGTTTTTCTTTTTACGACAATAGTTATCTATAACAATATTAATCCTTATATTATACCTCTGAGTCGTTCGTGTCCTGCGCATTTTTTTTTTTTTTTTAATTTTTTTATTTATATATTTTTTTTTTTTGTTTTTTGTTTTTTGTTTTTTTTTTTTTTTTTGAAATACTAAGAGTACCTGGTTAAATACCAGTCTCTTTTCTATTCTTAAAAAAAGTTTAGCATCTAGAGAATAAGTTTTGTGCGTTATCGGCCTCAATTCGTGCGTATCCTTTAACTGGCATAACTCCGAAGTTCATCTCTGGGTCATAAATAGGAGCATCCAAAAGCACGACCTGTTTATATTTTTATATTTTTATGGTTTATATTTTTAGATCTAATGGAATATGCCAATCAGATGTAAGAGCTCTCTGAGCGCTCAGTGAGCGGTCGTGCTTCTGGATGCACCCAATGATCCAATGTGTGTACAGAGTGTACATTTTTTGTAATTAAACAATTTTTATTTTTTTTCTTTATTTTCAACTAATTCTTAATTGTATTGCGGAAATATTTCGAATTATTAAAAAAAGAATTTAACCTTAAAACAACATATTAGCTCTTAATAAATGCGATTTTGGCGGTACTCTTATTCTAAATGTCAGTAATGTTATATATTATATTGTTTTTAATATTATATAGAATGTAAATGCAAAATAGCTTCACTGTCATCCATGCATATTAAAAGAACATTTTCAGGTTATTCAATAACTAAACTTTTTAGACAGCTGAATTATTAGACATTTGAATTATTTTCTTTTTTGTAGTTTGGAATATTAATTTTAAGATATATTAATTATATTTTTCCTTTAAACATCTTTGTTTCAGAGTTTTACATTTTTATGTGAAACAATGCATTTTTCTCATTTTGTTAATTATATTTAATTATAACAATTTACCTGCAATTTGTTATAAATATATATATAACTGCACAAATACTTCTAAAAATATTAAAACATATGTAAAAATCGTTTAATAATTTATATATATTTATAAAAGTGATGAAAATTAATCCAGGACACGAATGTGTTCGATCAATGACCGAATGTGTATATTATGGATGCCAAAAACTAAGATGTATAATAAGGATTAAGATTTGTATTCTTATATTAATTGTGTCACTTTTTCAAGTAAAACTTTAAAATAAATTAATTTTTCGAAAAATTAGTCAATGCGAACAAAAATATTATTCTGAATTTTCAAATATTAATTTTGAACATTTGATTTAAAATAATACATATGTCTGTATTCGCGTAATAATCGGGACGCTAGTCTTTCTAAGTTTTGCGAGCTTGATTCGCTTCTTGCGTCTTGCTCTGTGTTTACTTTGTCAGACCATCTATTAAAATTTTCTCTCGTTAGTGCTCATGATGGATAATTAGAAGAACATAGAAAGAGAAAATAATTCCAAAGCGAGGAGAGAGAGAGAGATAGGTTTAGGATACAAACTAGTATTTTGTTAGTAAATAATTTTGAAATATAGCATTTTCGATCCATACGGGTTAAACCGATCTAGATTAGAACTGTATTGATTAACATTACAATCCGGGGCCGAAAACTTTAAAAAGATAAATAATAAAATCATGTGTAAATAAGGATGCATTATTTATTTAATATTACAATGCATTGCTATTGTTTTGTTGTTATAATTTCGCCTTTTTATTATTTTCTTTTTATTCGCAATTCTTAATTTAAATGTTATAAATCGAGATATAATTTTATATTTTAAATTATGACAGTATTGTATTGCTTAGGATAGTATTGCATTTAATTATAGAAAACTTATTTAAAAAATATTGTTTTCATTTTTAACAAAAAATATTGAAGATCTAAAAATAGCTTCCATTTAAAAAAAAAGTTTGAAGTTAGTTTAATGAGTTGAATCAAACATTTATTTTAAAATCCGATGGGAAATACTTTATATTCGTTTTTATGCAAATTATTATCTAGTATAATATGCTCAATGGTAAAAAATACCAGGAGGTAAAATTTTAATTTTGATTAATAATTTTATTATTTAATTTTGTTATATTTTTATCAGAGATACGAAGTTCTCTCTTCAGACTTTAATAGTTTTCAATTTCATTCTTCTTCAAGTCTTCTTCAATCTTCTTCAAGTGCCATACGCAATTTCAGTGCGTAGGCGCCTCCCTTTCAGTCTCATATACCCATGCGTACTCACTGATTGTACAAGTTTCCTAAAGTATACTACTCGGTGGTTTACCATTGCTTTCCGAGAGGAGCTATGAGTGTACGAAAATTTCGATTCTGCCGAAAATCGAACCAGGATCTCTAGTATAGCAGACCAGTCTATGCTCAGACCATGCTCGCGCTCAGAATATTAAAGTCTTCCATAGAGTTATTGATAGTAATTGAGTAAATTTATTAATGTTTGTAATGTTTACATTTACTGTAATTAAAGAATCTATTTTTGCTTTCATCTCTTGTTGATCTTTTTTTATTGCGGTCATTTCGGATTTTATTACTTATAACAATGTCAAAATCTTAGTTGTGTCAAATTGTTGGACCAGTTGAACAATTAAGATAATAGATAAATATATTAATGGCTTTTTTACCGTGATATTGGTCGCATTAAATGAAACGTAATAAATCGCAAGTTAACAATTAAAAACAAACATGATTTAATTATTGATGATATTGTAAATCTAATTACTGTTGATATTGCGTTAATATATCGATAATCATTGATTTAATAAAATTTGTATTATATTTTTGACATTTTATAATATTGACGTATAATCCTGCATTATTAAAATTTGTTAATTATGCTCCTAATATTATTATATTTTGAACAGCATTTATAATTGTATTTTAATGATAAGAAAAAGTATTTTATATTGTATTATAAACAATTATTATAATATATTATTATTATTGTTATAGTATAGTTACATATAATTATTATATTATATTAATAATAATGTATACATTATGTTTTATATTCAATTTTATTTATTATATTACATTATTTTTGTATACTATTTTAAATTAATCCAAATGTTTGTTGTATGTGACATTTGGTAAATAAAATGTATCTTGTAATTTTCTATTATAGTATATTGTAAAATAAATAGTAAAAAACTAATAAATAATAAAATTCTTTAAATATCGTAAAATCAGATAACTTTGGTTATTCCAGACGGAATAACTTTGGCTCAAAATTTTAAAAAATATGATATAAAGTCGATTAAATTTTATAGATTTGGAGCTGGACTCGAATATGAAGCTTAAAGTATTTCGTTTTACAATTTACAGTTTTATTATGTTCTATCGACAAGGATGCTTACTATTCACCAGTGAGTAATTTTAACGACACATACATACAAGAAATATTCACGTAATATTCTGAATATCATTTAAATATTTTATGAAGATTCTTCTATTATTCAAGAACATGCAGAATATTTGAAACATAAATCGAACATTTTAGAAATATTTAGCGTTACTTAAATCAATCAATATGAAAAATAAAAGAGCACGATAATAGCTACCTGTTTCGTAAAGAGCAATTATTTTTTATACCGTATCACTTACATCATTTGCGTTCTGCAAAACTGTTATACAATGGTACAACTTCACATTTAAATCACAAATAGCCTTTGACTGCAATCAAAGATAGTTCAATAGATTCACAAAAAGGGTATTATTTAAAGAGGATATGTTTAACGATTGATCACGTATATTTGATAAAATAATACACTCATATAACTTATCTTAAAACATTTTCTCACAAAGAAACAAAGAAATAAAGGAATTATAATAAATAAAATTAATAAATACTGAAAATATTTGCGATATGCTGAAACGTATTACAAACTATGATTTAAGATATTTTCCAATCATAAATAAATCCAACCATACATAAATGCTCCATTAATTGAATTCACATATAATAAATGCAAAAAGTATTCGTACAAGTAAAATTTTTATTAAAAAAACCTTATTTGTAAAAAATTAATATAATAATGTAGAGGGTGTTTTAAATAAACAATTAATTTCTAAAAAAGCCCATATATTGATATGCAAAAAAATAGATTCAATGTGGGCTCAGGTACAGATGAATTACATCACGCATCGATGTTAACTAATTTGACATAATTAATATGTTTGTTATCATAATTTATTTGATGTTCTAATTTTTTTTTACACTTTCCGTTCGGATATATTTTATATTTATGATATATTATTTTCCCATGATTCGACTTTTTGTCAATTTTAAATTGCTCGTTAGACATACTCAATACTGCGGACTGTATAGTTAGAATTAAAATTTAAATTTTCTCTTAATATATCAGAAAAATTTAGTCGTATATTAAAAATTATCACTTCATAAATTTCGGCATTCCAAAATTTCATAATATGTTTGACGTCAGTCGAAATGAGTTTGTTTTTCACTCTGTAAAATTTAAGATTTTCATAAATTATATTTTTGAATTAAAATCCATTTCAGTTTTAGCAATTTATGAATGACTTAATCTGATGGATTGCTTAACCAATATTGATTAAAAATGTATGTTTGATTGATGAAGACTCCTAAGAGAGTTGAAACGTTCAAGAATTCTGAATAAAAAAGGTATCATATCAAATGGAATAAAGTGAATTTTTTAATTTGTGCACCCACTAATTCTCATTAACCTTGAATATCTTTGTTATTATTATTATTATTATTATTATTGTTGTTATTATTACTAAATAAACTTACTAAATAAACTGAACTTCGCGTGAATTTATAATCTTAAAAACTAAATTTTTCGCCTGTATGAATACTTTTTGTGCATTCAAATAGTATCATTTTTAATTTTCGCTTATTTTTAAAGTAATATACTTAATTATTAAATATCTTTTTGGTATACATAATTTTGAGAAATATATTAGAGTCTATCTTATTATTAATTTATGAATAATTACCAGCAAGAAATGATTGTCAATTAGTCGAAATGTTAATATCATCGTATCGATATCGATTCGACATCAATTCGACGAGTCATTCTCGCTGGACATTTTAAAAATAAACTTGACTTTTTAAAAATAAAGTTTCTTTAAAACATATTTTTCCCGTATGAATACTTTTTGCATTCACTATACATACATCTAATTTCTTATATTAATAACGCATTATACATTTGTCTTCGTATGTGCGCAATATGTAAATTGCAGTGCACAAGTTCCAGTAACAGAATCAATAGTTGGCGAGTTGATTCTCTGCCCTACAGTGACATTACATCCATTTTACATGAAAGAATTACCAGAATTATCACAGCTTCTTTTCTGCTGTGAAGCAGATTAAATACAGCACCTTATTCTATTTCTTGAACATGCAGCTACCATGAGACATTTATCATTCGAGGATCTTTGAGTCAATGTTACTCGTAAATGAAAATGCGAAAGGATTTAAACGGTCAAAATGCTTGTTTTCACAAACTATTGTAGAGACAAAGATAAACGTTTTTTTTTGCACGTTAAATTCAATAATAACATCATTATACGTTGAAATTAGATAAAAAGACAAGATTTTTTTTTCATTACAATGGACACTTCTCAAGTATGTATCATATGTAGTATTCACACTTCACAAATATGTATTATTATCTACGTTCAGCTTAATCAAGATTTAATTTTTATATTTTGATAATACTATTTAACAAAAAATAAATCTTTTAAAATATATCTATTCTCGAGATAACAAAAGTAATTCTGTTTCTTGAGTTTTTGGGTGCTAAATACGATCTTGTTTACCAAATTGCTCTATTACTTTACAATTTAAAAAAAAAATTCAGTACTAATTGTATAAAAAATTGGGTAAATGGAAATTATCCAATGAATAATATAAATTTCCCGCAACTCGCGTAAAATAGCCACGATAGTGTCGTTGCGCGTGGCTTAACGCCGAGCCACTACCATGATGTTAAGCATACGCGAAATGTACTTCCGGGTACTTGTAGAAAGAGGAAATAAGGACACGAAAATGCTTATATTGCCAGTCCATATTTTTATGTTTAAAATTCTTTCTTTTTATTTAAATTTCGTCATTTTTAAATGAAGTTACAATTTTGATGTTTGTAGGACTTCGAATATTTATTCCAACCCAATATTATTTAAACATAAGAATTTTTCAGTTGAATATTAATTGATATTGATAAATTTAGAATGATAAAATCAATATAAAAATCATAACTTTCATACGATATTCAATATTAATCACAAAAATGTTTTCAACACAGCAAATTCCTTTTAAAAAATAAAAATCCTAACAACATATTTAAATTTATGTTGAATAAAATTTCTCCAATACATATATCATAATTATGTATCAAAATATATTAAAATAGTCTTTTTTGCAACTTTAAATATAAATTTCTCAAAATTGTAACATGACAGAATAATTTGTTAAACGGTATTCATCATCCAAAAACTTATGACAAGTTATTTTCGATCTTGTGCATTTTTTTATTGAACGGTATATTCAACTTTCGCTTTTTCCGGAAGACTGATTTACGCACGGATATATGTAAATCATATATTCTCTTCCGGAAGCCATAGCAATTCGACATTTGAATATTTTTAGATAATAAATAATTTGGTACCTACAGAAGTATACAGCTAACAAAAGAAAAACCTCAGAAATATACATCGTATTTTTTGATGTCAATTTTTTTGGTGATTCTTGAGATAAAAAGAATATATATTATGGCATTTATCAACATGCGGCTTTCTTTTCGAGTTATAAATTTTTGAAAATCCGAAAAATTCAAGAAGATCGCGCTTGTTCCTCATTTACTAAATGTTTGGTAAATTTTTTTTTGCAATAAATAGAACGTTTCGGAACTCCATTGTTTCGAAACATCCCAGATAGCCAAGAGCATATGGAACAAATTGATGCAGTGCATATATTGTTTTCAACTTATCGATAATTTGCTGTCATTGGAATCTAATGTGAGTTAACATCAGGAGGGCAAATAGATTTCATGAGTTTACGAAATTGTAAGAGTATACATTGAGAAATAATAAACTCATTACGTTGACAGCAAACTGACGGCACGCATGATGACAACTTGCCAGCAGTTTGCTGAATTCTAAGGAAGACTTTACGTGACATCAGAACAACAAACAATTTGTAGAAACACCTTGGTTTTAGTTTGGTGAAATTGAATGTGGAATAAGTGACAGCAAAATGGCAACATATTGTCCTTATTTGGCAATTGGGATACGTGCCGTTAATAACTTTTGATTAAAAACTAATTTTTTAATCTTTAAACCACCGGGATTTTAAAATCCAAAATCATGGATAGTTTCCTCATAAAGCCTTATAATAATCCAATATACGTCTATTATACATTGTTCGATGTGTATGAGTCATCGCATGATACCATTTGGCGGTCTAGAAGTTAACTAAGAAACTCTTTAATATTGTTTTTGTAGGAAATATTATGATATTTATGATATCAATATTTTAATTGTTTGAAGAAGTAACAAACAGAATACATATTTTAAAGAAAAACAAAAATTGCCGAATGTGAACTCAATTCATCGGAGCGATTTCAATTTTTCAAATTTAAAAAAAATTTATAATTTAAAAATAAAGTTGCATGTTGATAAATGTCATAACATGCATAGTGGAAGAAGATAGGTGAGACAACGCGCATAACGGCAATTCAGAGCAATCAGCCAGCTAATCAAATTTTGGTCCTAAATTTTGATTTAATTGCACATCCCTCAAGTTGTCACACAACAGCAATTCAAAGCAATCAGCTAGCCAATCAAATTTTGATTCTAAATACACGTATATTTCTCAAGTTATCTCACTTGTCTTCTTCCATCATGACGATATGTATATATTTTTTGGCCTCGAGAATCGCCAAAAAATTTGCATCGAAAAATTTAATGAACACTTCTGGGGTTCCCCTTCTAAGCAATATATATATTTTGATAATATCTATAAATAATATCTATAAATATTAGTATAATATTTTTCATATTTTTCAATCATAAAAATATATAAAAAATTCTAAAGATTAATAGAACATTGATTTGTCTTGAAAAAAAAAATAAATAAATAAATAAATTTGCCAAGGTATCAACGTTTCAATGTTCTATGCATATTTTTAATATTGCTAGTTCTCTCTATATTATATTTTAAAAGTTTTACATATTTAAAAGCCGCATTGGAGATACTTAAATCTTAAGATAATAATTATATAAATAATTTGAAATCTTTAAATAATAATTTACGCTATTCATCAAGTACACATTTGAATTGACATTGACATAGAAATAATTTCTCCTTATAAAGTACGAATTAAATAATCACGTGAAATAACTTACATGTTATATTAGTATCTATGACATATCATAATCTAATAAGTAGCAAATATAAATACAAGGAAACTGAGATGCGACTAGTATCAAAAACGCATAATAATGTAAATGTAATGCGCAATTGGAAGCTCCTAAATTTCAATTATGAAAATTTCATAATAAATGTATAACTAATATTAGATCTAATATAGAAATCTGTCGTCACATCAATTTAAACTTTTATTATACATATAAATCCACACCCGCCCATTTCCTTTTAAATGCATATTATGTAGTGTATTATTTTAAGCAGATCTACGGGATCACCTCTCGTGAACAAGTGGAGCAGATCAAATTAAGTCAAAAGTCTTCTACCATTTTGCAATTTTTGCAATAGTTAACAAGATATTAATTTCTAAAGATCGTTAAATAGCATGACTTATCACCAAATATAAGTACATGGCGAGGAATGTAAATCGCTGTAGGTTGCTAGGCGTGTGGGGAATTGTTTACAATGGCATTAGTAATACATGAGCGGTGAAAGAAAATACTTTCCCAGTCTCCGCGCTGGGCAGACATACCACGTGCTTGCGTTTGACGATAGGCCGGGCGGACGTATTTATTTGGCGATTTAGAAATTAATATTTCACATAAGTATTGCGAAAATTACAAAATGATAGAGGATTTTTTAATTCAGTTTAGTCTGCTTTATCTGCTTACGAAAGGTGATTCCATAGGTCTGAGATATCATATAGAGTAAGTTTGAAAAAAAAATTCACTGTTTTTTTTTTGAAAACGGTTAGAGATACGGAAAACATATCTTATTAAAATTATAAAACAAGTAGTGGGACATATTTCGATGATCGGTTGAAGCTGGATCTTTAATGCTTAAACAATTTCAATGAATTTGCATATACTTTATATGTATATACACAATTACTATATTTGTAATCATTTGAATTATGCGTCGAATTAATCTTTTTTGAATTAAAATAATATCACAATTACATACTCAATACTTATTTTATAATTCAAAATATTTGCATTTTACTTTTACACTCAGATTTAATATCAGTGTACAGCTTTAATATGCACCCAATCAAATTCGCTTTATGTCCCAAAAATAATGTAATTTTCGAAAAAAACTCTAGTGCAAAGATATTCAGTTTATTGAGTACATCGATAGAATAACTAAAAAATAGTCTCCATTAAAACGATATTTTCTAAAAGAACCAAAAACACTTAAGGAGGTTTATTCTCGTGTTAATAGACAAGTATATTCGTAATAAGTAGTTTCGTAATAATATGTAAAATAATGGATAAAAAAGTTACTAACAATATCTTGCCATTATACATAATTATTGTTAATTTTATGTTACTAAATATTTTCAAAATGACAAAATAAAAGTTGTAAGATGCTCATTTGAAGTATATACATACACGTATCGTTCATTTGACATATATTCTAGCTTTTTTCATTGAAGAATATAAATTTCTTGTAAACTATACGGTAGGTCTTGTGACTGTAGAGTCAGTTTAAACTTTACGAGAACAAACTTAAGTGTTTATTTTACAATAACGATTTTTAATTTAAATTGCTGTCTTATTCGCAAGTGTCTCAATTTAAAAGAAAATAACTACAGAATAAGGTTAACTTCAACTTGTAATGTAAAATTCTATAAATTCATAATTAAATATCATCAAAATGGTATGGTAAAAATAAATGAAATATTTTCTAAATATTATTGATATTATTAATTTTTGTATTACATGTATATTATAGACTCTTATATTTCATCAAACGCGAGAACCTCCTTAAGGTTATTCAAAGTATATTCCTTTATTTATATCATTTTGATATTTAAAATAAATCTTTTCTTTATCTCTGCTTTCGGGGGAAAAAAAAATGTGATAAATATTTTATCAGGCTCACTGTATGTAAGTGCACTCGCACGCGCAAGCATGCAGTAAACGGCAAAAATTCCGGAAGAGGCCTGTTTTAGAAGATATTGGTTAATGGAAAAATGTTTCGAACAAACATTAAAAAAACTATTAGCAGCTGATATTTATGTGAGCTTTAGATGATTTTGAAAAACGTGATCAAGACTAATAAAAAATTTTTAATTAAAACTCCTTTTTATTTCTTATCTTTATAGTTGAAATTGAAAATTTTCCAAAATATTATAACAAAGTATATATGATCCTGAGCAATATTTAAAAGATTTTAGACATCAGTAGAATATCGTAGATAATACTGATGCCGATACTGTAACTTTTTAAGCCTCATATAATTGGAGATATAATAAAAAAATACTTTGTTATAACATTTTGGAAAATTCTCAATATCAAGCATAAAATTGACCGGCAAATTATATTATCGTACTTCAATTGTGGAAAAGAATTTTTAAATCTGTAAAAATAGTTAGAAAAATACTTATTTGAAAAATAATCGGTAAAACACACAGATGACTTTAGGATTCCTTTAACCAAGTTTTTTTCTAAGATAATAAGCCATTTTCGAAACTTTTACTTCTCACTATATAATCATTCTGTATGTTTGATAGAATTTTAAATATGTGCTACTATGCAACAAGTGACTTTTGTTGTTTGTGTTGATTTTAGGTCTTTCTATCATTCAGTGTTGATTAATGTCCCTGCTAAACACGTATAAATAATTGTTTAAAATAGATTTTATACAATTATCAATAGAATTTTTTCAAATTCGCGTGTGCTGCACATAGACGAAATATTAAACTATTGTACAAAGAAAAAAAAATTGTACAAAAATGTAAAATAAATAAATATTAATAGTTTTCTTATTTACCTTTTAAGATATAGCAAGAATCAATCGTTTTTTTATAATTTTTATGTTATTTTGGATTTCTGCTAAAATTTCAAATCTCTTTCATTGTTAATATGTGTAGATATGTATATACAGCATGTCCTGCATTTGAATAGCCAAACTTCAGAAACTTATAGGGAATCGATAAACTAAGAAAAAAAAGTCCTTTCGAAATATGTTCGTTTTTGCTTTGTTTTTGGAGAAAATTTCAAAAAAAAGATAAAATATTATTTTCATTTCTGTACTTATTTATTATTTATTCATTCACACTTTTTCACTTTTTTTTTATTTATTCACTTGCTTAATGCAGATATTGTTCTTAATATTGGCCGCTTGCAGCAATGCATGCATTACATTTTGTACGGACAGCTCGCAGCATTGATCTGATCAACGTAATGACTCACTGATCCGAATATAAATTACGTTGTCTTTTTTTTGGCAATTTTCTTCAAAACGAAGCAAAAGCGAACATACTTCTAAAGGACTTTTTCTTTTTTTTTCTTAGTTTATATCGATTTCTTACACGTTTCTGAAGTTTAGCTATTTAGGTACACCCTGTATATGTATATATATATATATCTTTTTATCTTTTAGGCTCATATTGAAATTTGATATTTAGACATTAAATTTTATGTGCACTACCCTGTAAATGTAGACTTATCGAAAGAATTGGTACCCCGATGAAATATTTAAAGGTACAGAAAATTTATCTTGAAAATTTTTTGCGAAGACAGTGTCTGAATTTTTTAAAAGGGCAGTGAATTTAACAAGTATGAACACGTTGGCACATTGTAATAGAAATCTTTGTTACGCGTTTCGTCCATGTAATCTAGGACTTCAGAAAAATGCATTTTGATCCTCATAGATGTATACTGTGTGAATATAGAATGCATACATATCTGTTGAAAACGTTAATATATACTCTGGCAAACATTTAATAATTACTTCAGCAATATACTGTAACGACAATTTCATTTCGATTTGGTAAATACTGTTAAATTTACTTTCAGTTCCATTTGCGTCTATTATATCTATCACTACAACAGTTTATAACTTGCCTAACTTGTATTTCGTTTGGACCTAATGCTATGGGCGAGTTCAAGCAAAGCGGCTAAGTATGTTTGCCGAGTGAATGAATTTGATTGGTTTTTACTTGTGAATCAAACCAATCATGTTTAATTGCTCGGCAAGCAGATTTAGTCACTTTGCTGATTTGAACTCGTCAATATCTAATCATCCTAATCATAGCAAGTACGAATGCAACAGTGCTATTATTAATAGTGCTATTAGATTAAGTTAGACAGAATCACTATTATATTCATTACCTATCCAGAGAATGATCCTTTAAAGCGTTATTAGTCTTTGTTGCCTCTGATTGGTGTTCAAAGTCGAACACATATGTGTTTGCAACACACTCTTTTAATATACATTCAAGACGAATGTAATGTTTATTTTCGCAAAAAAATTATCTCGTTGCAAAATTTCCAACGTATTATGGGATAATTATAGGAAATAATAATGGCACTATTTTTTTTTCAAGCCTTAACGCGTAAAAAATTCAAGAAATAACAACGCAATCAAATATTTTTCTTGCTATTTTCTCGAAAGTATTTTATCTCAATATTAATAATATAATATCGAATAAAAATACTTTGCAATAAATATTATCAAATAAGCATTTGTAAAAATGGCACTAATAAAGTTATAAAAGATTTAATATACTGCGTTAATAATCTACAAAAGTATTGCGCAATCACTTGTAAATATTTTTAAGTATTAATTTAATAAGGAACTTTATTGAATAAGCCAGTTATTTAATTATTTTTGTGCACTTCATGTAATATGTGCTATTTTGATTTTAGATTTCATTCTTTGTCCTACGAAAAATTATGCGCGTTGCATTGTTATACGATGTAAAATAAAGTTAGAAAAACTAGACGAGAAATGATATTAGTCATTAATTGGTGGATCCATAGCACAGATAATAGCTTTCATTACGCTGGCTGCCGCTAATGCCGCGTATGGTTGCCATTCTTTGATTCGAGTGCCGTCTTTGTAATCGGCAATTCCGCGGATTACAATGAAATTTTCGCGACAATTACCCAAGATACTCTCTACGACAGCATCCATTTCTGCATCAAATGCGAGCGCACCGAATCGGCTCGCAAACTTTTGTCTAAGTTGATCGTCTCGTGCAACTTGTCGGCCAGAAGCTACTGGTGCCAAATGAATTCGGGAGCATCTATCAGTTCTGCAATAAAAAGATAGTATATATAATAAAAGTATATAGCGTATACGGTGAAATGTTGAATTTTCACCTTTTATTTATGGAATCTTGAGGAGCGATTGGATGAGATACTTCGATGACATCCCTCTCTCCAATAGCCATATATAATTTATCAGATTCTGGTGGTGGCGCGTTAAAATCATGTTCTGATTGATTGACCAAATTCTGCAAACCTTCCTTCATGTATAATTGCCATGGCGGAAATGTCTCATTTTCAGCCTAGAAAAAGATCAGAAAAAGATATTTTAGACAAGCATGTAACATGGATTCACATAAAAAATATACAAATATATCAATGCCTAATATCGATTGAAATCACCTGTTTCTTCAAAGTTGCTGCGATTTCTTGAAGACCAAGATTTGGCGGGCAATATTCCTTAGTCTCAAAATGATAGTTCTCGCTTTCATTCATTTTAGCACTTTCACAATAAACGTATGCATATTTCTTATTGAGGGGCATTGGATGTGATATCACCACATCGCCCAATCGCACGTGTTTATTGTAATCTGTATAATGAGGAACACCACCACCAACTCCGACAAGAAAAACAAAATCCACTTTTTGAAATGTACCTATGAATATATTCAAAGGCTAAAGATTGTAACAATATGTAATAAAAATAAGAAGATATATATACATATACAGTCTCTGACCATGTCATTAGACAGACTTATCGATAGATCTTTTTTATTATATGTGACTGAAAATGATAATTATCCTTATGTTTACATATCTAAAGTAGAGATTTCTCTTTCATTACATTTTTAATTAATAAAAACATAATTTTGATAATATTCAAATATTTATTTATTTTTTGTAAAATAAAAAGATGTTTTTTAAATTTGTTAAGCCATTATTGGCGGCTATTAAAGCTTTGATTCTAATAATGTTAAATAATTTTTAAATTAACGTTCACCGACAAATAAAAAGCATATGCAATCTTTATAGCTTTTACCACTGCCAACAGATTCATGGATTTTATAATACTATAAGCAACAAGAAAATTTAAAAATACAAATGTATTCATTTTATAGATAACTATTTTTTTATGTTTTGATTATAACAATTGTCTATTTTCTATAGCAGAGTTAATATACACTTTTGAAACTTAAAGTCAGATAGGTAAATATAATGTTTAATTTGATGAAAGCGAGAAAAGAATTCTAATACAGTCTAGGAATAAAAAATAAACCTAAAAATGATAAACAGTAATGATAATATAATAAATCCTAATGATAATATAATGTAAATCTGATTATTAAAAATAAAAAAATTATAAAAAATATGTAATGTATTCTAATAATATGGTCACGGACTATAATATAAAATAAAAAATTTAAAGCTAAATACATACCCAACAATCTAGTAGTGGTATTGCCAGCTGCGGTCATTGCTTCTCTGGTATGTCCCACAGTTGGTAGTTTAGTGCACACAATCCTATGCGCACCGATATTGCCCAAAGTATACACATTTGATTCTCCTATAACAAAATAATATATCCATTCATTACTTATATCTTTATGTATTTTGAAGTTTATATTTCCTTCTATATATATGTATATTCTTGATTTGTATTATATATGTGCATTGTGCGGCTATCAACAAAGTAGGATGGAATCTGTGTTATATGTGACGATAGATAGATAATAATCCATTCCATGTAGAAGCATCTTCCAAGTCTAGTAATAATACTAGACATAACAAAGAGAAGCAAATAGTATAACAAAATTTCTTTGAAAATCTTATCTATTATACTATTATTGTCGAGAAGTTACTGATTGAATACATTTGAATGGAAACAGATCAAGAATTAAAATATTTTATTAAAATTTTTGAAAATAGATAATATATTCATTAAATTAAAAAAAAAGAGATAAAAATCTTCTTTATGAGAAAATATAAAAAATAGAATTATTATATTATTACTCATAGAAAAAAAATTAATAAAATAATTTAGTATTATACAAACCACATAAAATGAATATAATACAAAATGAATAAGTCTAACAAAATTATAACATATAACAAAAACAAAGCCATACAAAACGTTCACAACACAAAACAAAAACTATTATATAAAAATTTTACACATATATGTATAATACATAAAATCAATGAATTTGAATCAATGAAATACAATGAATTTGTAATGTCAACATAAAAGAATCAATGTGTTTCAACATGTACATTTGTAGCACCATTTTGCCTTGCATTGTTCTTCGGTTCACAAGCAACTGGCAAGCTATGAAATGACATTAAAATGATAGAGTTATGTTACAAGTTACTTTACCAAAACGGCATATCACCCGCGGAATTCCGTCTATTGCATCTGATGAACTTGCGGTACCTAAAGTTTCATGCATGGTGAAATATACCTCCATTATTGTTTAAACATTTGTCGCTGATTAGCGAGCAATATAAATCGCAATTATATTTGCATGAGAGCGGAAAAAAAAGGAATGGCTAATTATTGTAACTAGAACTAGCGAAATTTTATCTGTATAAATTAATCAAAACATTTTAAAAATAATAATTTTAGTAAACGATTTTATTTAAAAAAATATAGCTAGGGATAAAAGCAGAGAGTCAACAAAACTATTTTTCTAATATTTCAAATGAGTATCTTCTAATATTTTAATTATAATTATTTTCTAATAAAAGAATTTAATAGAGAAATTAATTATTTTTCAAAATATTATTCTATCATAATTTTATATCGGAAGTATTTTAGAATTATTGTTTTTGGAGATATATAAAGTATATCTTATACAATAGTAAATAGTAAATAAAAAAAAAGCCTTACCAACAGTCGTGTAACGAACAAAGGTTTCCTTATTCTCAATTAATGAATCCACAGCAAGTTTTTCACAATATTGAGCTGTAATGATAGCAATGGTGGGTTGCTTCGCGCTTGCCATCGTTGGCATCGACTTTACTACCTAAAAATATATTTTATAAGATTACATTATATGTTAACAAAAATTAACTGAAAAATTTATATTTAAATAATAAATTACTTGGACTTGAGTATCCTCATGGACAACACGTGTGAAAGCTCCATGATCTATTGCTTTAACAAGTCCTTTCTCTTGAAGCTCTTTTAATTTGGCCTCCACAGCTGATAACTCCCATCCATGTTCCCTAAAAATAAAATTAAATTAAAATTTAATTAGGGATAATCGAATCTCATTAAAGAATCTATTTCTAAATCGCTTTTGAATAAGATTGATTAAAATGATTCGTTAGTAAAGATTCTTTAGCCGAAAATTTGAGACTTCGCTAAGACCCACCCAAAATCACAAATATCTGCATAATTTAGATAAAATATTAAAACTACGTGCATATCTTAATGAAATAGTATAAAATAGTATGAAATAGTATGTTTCATTATAATATTTTATTACATTATGTGTATATCTTAACTTAATAAAATAGTATGAAACATACGATAGTAAATTTGCATGTAAATATCTTCGTCGAAATGACCGTTGATTTATTACTTTTTTATGACCATTCCCTACTATTTTAATTGTTTAAACAGAAACCGATTATTTATTAAACGAATCGATCTTAAACTCGAACCTTGGTAAATCGATTAAAAGTTCGGGCAATTAATTATCTATTTTTGAAAAATCAAATCGAACTCTTACATTCCTTAAATTTAATTTTATTCAACATATTATTTTCCCGTATATCTAAATTTTATTTAATATAATTACTTACTTCGCAATGTCAACCACGGTAACAGGATTTGGATAGGCAGACTCAATAAGTTCCAAAACTTTTTCTACTGTTAGCTCAATCACTTGACCCATGACTATTTCATCTGTAGATACTTTTAATAAAAAAAAAAAAGAAATACTTATTTAATTGTGCAATTATGTTAGGGACATTGTAGTTTGTCAAACTTTTAAGCCGCTTATTATAACTTTAAAATGACAGCATTTAATAGCATTAAAACAAGAATACAGCACTCCATAACATATGCAAGTTAAATTTTTTGCCGTGTAGATGAGTGTAGATGAGTCTAAACTCGTGTAATAGGTATAGTTTAATCTATCCAAAGTAGAAGTGTAAAAGTTTCAAAATATAACTGTAATAAGTGCACAGTTTAAGTTTTTGTTTCTATAACTAGAGTTGAGCTAGAACCGTTAGTGAAAGGTACAGCTTATATGTGGGAGTGGAAACTTGAACACATATACATTATGGCAGCTAATAATCACGAATAGAAGGTTCGTGCTCTACATAGATGCATTTCTTTACAGAATGAAGACTAAAGTGGCAATGTCATTATACTATATAGTATGATAATGATCAGTGAATAACCAATTCGAAAAAGTTACAATTTGAGACAGATAAATAAATGTGATTTTTATATGTATATGATAAGATATGCATATGATAAGATATGTAGCTATAAGTATGTGTGCATATGCTTCTGATGTCATGAATTTTCGTTTTTGAAATTAATGTAAATAAAATAGCATTGATGAAATTAAATTTGAATTAAATAAATCTATATTCTAAATATAATTGATATTTATTATGTAATTAAATATCGTTGTTCGTGTATGTTGGACGTTAAAATGTTTGTAATAAAATTTTATCTATAATTACATGCTGTGAGGGTATATGTATATATTGTACACCGTATGTAAAAAATGTAGGTCAAATCAAATGGTTTTTCACTCTAATATCTAAAGTATTTCTCTAGTAATTGCTCATTCGGTTAAATAGATTGGAAAATCCTTTTTCACATAATCAAAGTGCGTAATAACTTTTATAAATCTGTGTTATAAACATGTTTCATTTTAATTTTAACAAAGGGAATAGAAATATATTTTCTTTTTTAAGAGATTATTAAAAAAATACGTTCACTTAGAAAGGAGGGAGTATCGAAAGTATTATGCAAGTAAACGAAGAGAGGCGAAAAGAATTAAAGAAAACGCAAACATTCGATTTTGTATCGCTGCTTATTCATTCAAATTACTTGCGCGATTGAATAGATTCTAAAAGTGCGTTCCGTTTCACGCTCACACACTATAAGCCTCATTTCATCCTTATTGTGTGAAATATCAAAATATCTTTTTTACTATTAATGCTTATGATCTTTCTTTCTTTTATTAAAAAAGAGAGATTTTATTTTACGTTTACTTTGGGGGGAGAGAAGGTTATGGTTTCTGTTACTAAGTGTTACGAAGGGGGGAGGAAGGAGATAAAAATCCATGATTTTAACGAACGTATTTTTTTAATGACCCTTAAGTTGCTAAATAGGACATCGTAATGTAAATCAATGCATAAATGTTAAATCAATGTTGTTATGGTTACCAGATTATTGTGCTAAGCGACAGAATGTATATACAGGATGACCTATCTTTTTAATTTTCACATTGAAATATCTCAAAAAATAAAAATTTTTTATATTTTTCGAAATATTTTAATGTAAGAATTAAAATGAAACACTGTATATATCTATTATCGAAATAAAAAGAAATTTCTTTTTTTCTTTAATCTAATGCTATACACAAAAAAATTACAAACGTTTTATCTAGTAATTATTGTGTTACAAGAAAATATATTGTGT
>Ga0157364_1000286_pt1 | contig 30426 bp, 23 predicted proteins | sample AttsexASBM2_FD_111476 | JGI IMG/M metagenome (GOLD analysis project Ga0157364, IMG submission 111476) | Fungus gardens microbial communities from leaf cutter ant in Ribeirão Preto, State of São Paulo, Brazil - Atta sexdens ASBM2 | ecosystem: Host-associated > Fungi > Mycelium > Unclassified ... | reverse complement strand
TATAAAACGTTTTTATAATGTTTTATTATTACATTTTAAACAATAACCGAAGTAAGTGATATTTTTAGATTATTTATCAGGTAAAATAAAATTCCTAATCACTCGCTGTAATTGATTAGATATGAGAAATCATTCATTATAAGTACAATGAATGATAAGGTTTTTTTTTTTATAATTTATGCGAGTCTTCTGGATAAATATTTTTTTATATCGTTTATAATTATTGCTAGGAATCGAATAATATGTACACGTTTATAAATAATGATATCTAATAACATTTATTTGCCCTATACTCGATAAGACAATACATTGGCACATAAACTAGCAACAATCATCAACATTCATTACAGTAAACGTAATGCGGCTTAAAACGTTAAATCCATTTTCCGCTTCTATAAATATATTATGTATATGCATAACATTCATCGTACGTGTGTGCGTATGCTTATTATTGCGCTAACATCGATCGCGTTTCGCTAAAGGTTCGTTTCACAAATTTACTTGCGACCTACTCGCACATCTCGTTACAAAAACTTACGACAGTCGTATATTTAATATAAATGCTCCATTTAATTATCGTATGTTCAACATACACAATATAGAGAGCCGATGCAATCGCGTTTTCAAAATAAATTATGCCCTCCGCTAAATAATTCTCCTGATTGCACAACCCTCCTATTCAGTAAAGCGACACCCGTAACAGCGTTACTATATTAATTAATTAATAACAGAGATAATAACATCAACGGTCACGCTAAAACTTTTATAATTGTCAATATCAAATCAATCGCATAGATCTATGATACAGGCCTTTGGGACATATTCTTGTTGTAAGGAGGAAAGAATCGACGATCTGCAATGTCCAACATTTTCTTTTTTTTTCTTTTTTTTTTCAGATAGAGTACCCTCTTCACGACAAAAATATCTACGATGAATCCTATGCTAATTGTACTCACAGTTGCCCTTAATAACATCATAATCGACTTTAACTACTAACTCTCACAATGTCACAATCAACTTCGTGTCGTACAAAATTTACTACATACAATTATAATTATCTCGAGACATTTTAAAATTAGCTGACGATGCATGAATGATAGTAGTATGCGAATGATGTACGAAAAAATTCTTCAAAACACATACATCGAAATCTTTTGACAAATTGATATTTCGAGGATTCAAGCATTTTTATATGAGTGATTTGACGGCAGTGATGTTCCGAATTCGAAATGTCGCGAGTATATGTATGTTTCGATAATTACAATTCTCTCTCTCTTTCTCTCTCTCTCTCTCTCTCTCTCTCTCTCTCTCTTCCAGTAGGAAATCGATTCTTCTAACACGATGAGCTTCGATAGAACGAAAGATTTGAACGTTTTTGTTCACTTTATGCACACTGCCTTGGACGTAGTAAAATATTAATATGGCTTTCAGCAGTGGCGAATTGCGATCGAAGCTCAACGCATTAAAGTTCCTCGAATTTGGGCGAGTGAAAATTATTAGGCACATACCACATTTCTCCTTGGATCTTCATCCTCACTGAATTACAAAATTCTTAGATTAAGAATTTGTCTTTTACAATTGCTAAAAGTAGGAATCGTCAGTTCACAATCTGCTACGATTGTAATCTACGTCCATAATTTTGAAAAGTTCAGAGTTCGTCCTCGCTGGACTCGCTGCTGTAAGCCAATTGTTCCTTCCACCATTCTCGAACTTCCAGCATGACGCTGGAAACTTTAGGCGCGGTTGCTTTGTTGTTCAACGCTTCCCTTGCCTGCCTGCTTTGCTCTGTATTTTCCGTTAAATGATGCAAATTATTTTTCACCATTGCTACAAAAAATAATCCAAAATAATTCTGCGCCAAAGATAATTAATACGATATATTGTACGAAAGCCAAATGATTATTTCGGCTTACCTGGCGGTCTGCTATTCCTTTTCTTCGACACTGCGATCTTATCCTTCTCGGATCGAACGGATGCTGGATCCGATAAAGTTGGTGCTAGGTACTTTCTTCCCGAAGCACTTCCTATGCTGTCCGATCTTGGAAGCACCATCGGTTTCTTGGCCCTGTATTTTGGAGCTTCGACATCCTAACAGTTGAAAACAAGATAATAAACTTTTTTCATCAAATTATATTACTTTTTTGAAATCATAATGATGATACAAATTCTAATTTTCATAAATATAGAAGTGGATACTTAAAAATTTTTTAAACAAAAAATGTCACTATTGGATATCATTGATTTATGATATAAAAATATCAATTCACATTTTTCTACAAGAAATGCTTGGGGTGTAATAAAGCAAATAAAGTGTGAGATAAAACGCACCTTTATTTCAGTCTCTTCTTCACGATCAATACTAACTTCCTTGCCTTTCTCCTCTTTACCTTTCTCTATATCTTGAGGTGGCACAGTTGTGTTATTTGTAGCACGAAGACCCGCGATAAGATTGTTTTGTTTCTGCAAAGAAAAAAAATTATTATTTCTCTGATACGATTTCAGATTAAGTCATTCTCACCGCTCGTATCTTCTTCAGGCAGCCCTGTAACCAAGTTCTGATAGTTTGCTTAGCCACTTCCTCCTCAATTATATACTCGAATTCTTCCCGTGCGAGAAGTTCTTCCAATTGTAGTGCTTTCCTTATATCCACTGAGCGATACGATAACATACTAAAAAATTTTTATTAAGAAAACATTGTAAAATATTCGAATAATGTAATATATAATGAATGAAAAATTCACGAATTGAAATATTTAAAACATCTAATAAAGAAGAAACTACGTCCTATAGAAGATCTGAGAAAATCTCAAATATCTAAAAATTTTACTTAACAAGCTATAAATGTTTAATATTTCATTTACAATCCATATTATAAAACTTACTTAATAACATCGTGAAAGGTAACATCTTCGCCATTGTGCAATCGTTCGAGTTCGTAGCACATGTATTTGAAGAGCAGGCGATCCTTTTGTGGATCGGTCTCCAATCTACCTTTCAACAATCGCAAGATAAACTTCACCTGAAATCCGCAAACATCAGTATTTGCTTCTTAGAAATTGGTGTATTATTTCTAATATAACACGGATTCGCGATAAAATCATACCCGCTTCACCGGTATAACACCTTTCTGATGATTATCAACAACATTCCACGTGTTCTGAAAGTTCCTTATGTCTGCATATGATAATAACGCATCCTCTTCATTTGAATAGAATAAAGAAAAGTTCTCCATGATAATAGCTGTTCAAAAAGAAAAAATTTCAATCTTTGTTTTATTCCCTTTAAATTACTCTCTATAGACATCTAATTAAAAAAAAATTTTATATATATATATTATTATTAAACAGAAAAATTAGATTGAAGCCACTACATAATAAAATATTTTCTGTTAAATAATCTCCTTTTTTGTCTGATCTAAGATAAGAGGAGAAATACAGTTATGATTTTTTTAAATCTAACTAACATGATTTTGTATAAGCTTCTTTGATATACGTACAAGTATATTGCATACATACCCACTAAAAGATTCAAGACGATGTAAGTAATGATGACGTAAAAAGTGCAAAAATAAATTAGAGAAGCGTGGAAATTGCCGCAATCCGTTTCCCAGTAATTATCCGCCGGTGTGCAATAAGGTGGTTGTATCATGCAGTCGTGCATAATTTTGTTCCAATCCTCCCCCGTCACTATGCGAAAGAGCATCGCCACGCCGGTAACCGGTGATTCGAAATTAGCGCGTCTAAATTGCAAAGAGATTATTTCTAGCGGAATATATCAAGCGGAAGCAGAGCAAGATAAAGAAATATTATAATAGAGCGAAAAAGAATTTAATACTAAAAAAATTATATTGGAAGAGATTTATATTAAATTATATTGCACGTGTATTTTATATATCTTAAAATTTTGTAGACAGTATATACTTTTCTCACCTTCCTATACCTTCTCCGTACTTCACTGTACCAAAGATTATAGTGCCGGCTAACGCGTAGAAGAAGACAAGAAGAAACATGCCGAATATGATGAAGAAGCTCTTGCAAACGGATACACCAACTGTCAACATTAGCATCTTAAGAGTGGTGTGTTTGCCAGTGATGGTGAAGAACCTCAAGATTACGACCATAAATCCAATTACGTAAGACAGATCGTTCTGAGACCAATACAATAAAACATGATAATATGGAAACAACGAGTGATAGACGAAGAAAAAATACAAAGGATTCTTGACGATGAAAATACCTGCATTGTGCAGTGTATGATGATCCAGATAACGCCTACAACTGTCACGAGTAGATCGTATCTGTTTCTCCTGGATTGCCAATAACCACGCGGTGTAAAAGCAATGTTTTTCATAATTACTTCCACAAGGAACACCAGTGTCAGAATCGTGGAGACCATAGCCAGAGCTTCTGTGTGTTCCTCTTCGAGTCTCCACTTCAGACGAGCAGGATAAAAAAGGAAGAAAGATAGATTAAACACGAGCAGGCACGTTATATTTATTTTTACTAGTTTAATGATGGCAAGGAATAAATAATTCAAGAAAAATTTTCTTACGATATTCGTTGAAATTGCATATTTCTTTTGAAATGGATCAAGCGCTTGATTCTATATAACAATGTTAATAAATCCGTAAAAAACTAAACAGAATGTCAAGCTAGTCTATAAAACTATTTTTTCTAATTTTGTGATTAATCTTTGCGCTATATGCACTATATGACGCTATATGACGTAAGAAGTATGATTTAGCACAATTTTACAATTTTACAATTCCAAGCATACACTTATTATAATTAATAATATTCCTAAAAATTAATACATATTTTTGTAATTCAATTTAAGGAAATAATCAGCCTTGAAAAATATCTATCGAATCTCACGCATTTATATCCGAATATTATTTTGTTCAACTCACAGAAACGCACAGAAGAGCGCTGTTCACGAGTACCATGACAGCAATGAATCTTTTGAAATAAATGTTCTGCGTGATATCGTAGATGAAAGCACGGAACTTCTTGCCGTCCGGTCTAGGTGGTAAGTGCAGCGGCTGAGCGATTTTCAGACGTTTCTTCAAGTCGCACCTATATCCCAACAAAAAAAAAACTCCTAATCTAGAGATCGCGATATTTACTGAATATGACATCTCACCATCGTCTTTGATCGACCGTGAGCAAAGCAGTGCCTTTGTTCTCGGAGTAATTCGCGATCACCACACCCACGAACAATGTCAAGCCGATCATGCAACCGAGGAAAATATAAACGTGTATATAGATAGCGTGAGCCTGAAAAAAGATACAATAAGATATTGAAGAATGTGACGGAGAAATAATATTCTTACCCAATTCCAAATTTTGTAATTTTTGTGATCATCTATATTGATCATCTATATAACAACATAATCTGTTATTCTGTCAAAAGAAATAATGACTCACGGGACCAAGAGCTTTAATAAGAACATCCCGTACGTCAAGCCATCCTTTGAAAGAAAGTACTTCAAACAAAGCCATCATAGCATCGCCAATATTATCAAAGTTGAATCTTTTAGGATTAGCCCTGAAAAATGTGTACAAAATAAGCGTGTACAAAATAGCATATTTTCTTATATTAGTTCCTTATAATTAATCTGAATTAAAGAAAATGTAAATGAGTAAAATTCTCAGAATTGCATGATTTATGCATACCAAACACGCGGTACTAATATGGACGGATAACTCTCGTTTTCCCCTGGTCGTAGTTTCATCTTCGTCACGAACACTCTTCTCATAAATACTCCAACGCATTCCTCGCGCTTCAAGATCGTGGGATCGTTACATCTCGCTAATCGACCGCCATATAATTGCACTCCGTAACTCGCGAACATGAACATCAGCAAGAACAATAATGTTGATACCTGAATGAAGTAATATATTTATATATATTTGTCTGTTAATTTGTTTCATCATTTTCAGATTAGTTATTTCTAGAAGTAATATAGAACGATAATAATAGAATAATAAAGAACGATATTTACCAATAAAATTTCCTTGAATCCTCTGCACAGCTCGTAAACGACTTTCCTCATATGCGGAACAAGAGTGAAAATTCTTAGTGGTCTGACGCATCGTAATATCATCAGCAGTTGTGCTCCAGAATTCGGCGGCACGCTTTTCGGCATCCAACATAAGAATATGAGACTTACCTGCGACAACGTGCATACAATATTATATATTATATATATATATATATATATATATACTAAGAACTATTTATGATTTATCACATATAATTATTGTACTTAAGATTAAAAAAAATATTTCCCAATAGAATTTAATATTTCCAATATACTAAACAATGTAAATGAAGACATCTAACACAGAGGCAACGTCTTTGATGTAGGCCTTGGGTGTAAAGAACAGACCATCTGCCAAGATTTTTAACGCTAGTTCAATGCTCATACAAATAACGAAGCAGTATTCGGTGATCTGCAACGCCGGTGTCTCCATTACGCGCTTTCGTGGTGTCTCAAACATCATCGAGATGCACGACAACGTCGTGATGAATATCATTACCCAATCGAGATAGGTTACTAAACCAAGGAAATTGCTGGAAGAGATACAGAATTTGTCAACTTGGCTTCTTTGCTTCATGACGATGGGACAATATATTTCAATATTATCTCGCGATGCTTACTGTAGACTCTTGTATTGCACCTTCCTTTCCTTGCCTGTTAAAGGATCTTTCAATCTCGCGTCGTATCTCGCGTAGACGAACAACTGGCAATATTTTCGGAATTTGCTTTCGCGAGGTACCGCAAATAACGGCGTATCGAAGAATGGATGGTTCTCTCGCAAATCATCTTCGCGTTGGTTTCTGGAATGAAAGAAGAGATATATAAGATATATAAGAGATATATAATTGTGAAAATCTTAAAAATCTCAGAAATAATTTCGGTACCTTCGCATCTCCGCCTGTTGTCTCTTAGCTTGTAGCAATTTGATATCTAAATCATGTGGCCTTCTGCTTGACGAACTGACTCTGTTTATTCCTCCTATATCACCGTTTTCCATAAGATGCTCGTACGTCTGTTTTAATTTGATCGATCCACTTCGGACGCTTCTTCTGATTGATCTATTTTTGTTATGCCAATAGAAAACATAGATAAATAAACGTAAAAATCTAAAAATAAAATATCTTCGTACTACATACTATACTTAAAGAATATCAGAATTTAATCGATGATAATTAACAGAGACAGTAATAACTTAGAAAATTTTATATGTAATATATTAATTAAAAAAAACTGTTATTAAATCTTTAAATTGTCCCATTTAAAAAATTTTCAAATTTATAAATCTAAATTCTCGTTACTCATTCTATTAACATTTCTATTATCTTGTTCTTACTTTTTCGGATCGATGCGAAGTTGCTTAGTGCCACTCACGGTGCCCTGCGGTTTTAGAAGTCCTTTTCCTGGTACTGGAATCATGGCGGAGTCTCCCAAAAGAAGCCTCTGATTATTGGAATCACTAGAACGACTTAAATCTTTAAGTTGAAAATTTCAAGAAATATAATAACAAATGATATTTTACTTACTTTATGATATAAATAACAGAAGCTTTCTTCAAATTAGTAACGACACTTCTCACCTTCGGCGGATTATTTAAAATTTTTACCGGGCGTTGTTTTCTATATACAATTTTTGAATCAAAGGTTTCGTTAATTCTCTTTACACCTTCATTTTCCTCATCCTCTACTTCAAGCACGAATTGTCGCATAAAACTCTCGCGCACCTTAAAAAAGATAATTCGAATATTAATTCAATTCATTGAATAATTAAGCGAAATAGATTGTTTTATAATCTTGAGGCTGTAAGATGTTAAAATTCTTCAACAAAATTAAAACTATTCTAAATTTAATATCTAAGAAATAAACCAAGGAGTAAATACCAAGGAGTTAATAATAATTATTCATGAATATTTACCTTCGGTAAATTGAAATCTGATGGCACTTTGTGAAGACACGTCATCTGCGGACTGTCTGGGAATTTTTCAAAGATTCTCAATCTGAATGGCAAGCTTTCCTTTATCTCGGCACTTTGTTCACGAAATTTCAATTGCTTCAGTTTCTTAATGTCCTCATCCAATTCGAGATTGTCAAGAATTACCGCGACGAAAAGACTTAGCACGATCTGAAGATATAATTCAGCATTAGTTCATATCATAGCTTGCATAAAGGAGATATTGATGATTACCAATGTGACAAAGAGATGGTACAAAATGAAGTATACTGCGATAAACGGTGCTATGCCTTCATGTGTTCGTAACATAGTTTCATCCATCACATCGACCCAGGCTTCTTGTGTGAAAATTTGGAACATAGACATAAATGCCTGAAAATTTACATTTTGATGAGTAAGTCAATAGTCGTGTAATGTGGTTTGTTAAAGTATAATCACTTCAGGAAAAGTTTCGAATTTGGTGAAGTCGCAAAGGAAGCAGAAGAGCTGCATAGAAATACTTGAGGATATCACCAGCAGGCACATGGTAAAAATGATGAGACTACCGAGCTTCTTGCCAGGGCCGAAAATTTTGTAGACAAAGTCCTCCAGCATTGGTGACGCTTTAATAAGCCGAACTATTCTGAGAACCTTCCCATATAAAAATACCATAATAAATTAAAGGTCTTTTATATTGTTTGAATTTTTAGAAGTATAAAAGACACAACTAAGAATATAAAATATATAAACAATAAGGAAAAAGCATAGACATTAGACTGTAGGAAAAATGTAAAAGTGAAGCGACATGAAAGACGAGGAATCAAATAAAGATAGAAACCTGAAAGAAAGTGAATCCAGAGAGATACAAAAACGGAATAATGTGTAAAGTCGTGCCAATGGCAAGCAGCAGTTCGAATTTGTGAATCGAATGCTTAAAATAACTCCGGAAACCCAGGCACCATATCTTGAAGAGGGTCTCTAAATCCAGCAATATCGTGAAGATGATCTCGGCCCAGTAATAATTGTCATAGTATGTTTGCCTCGGTTTATCATCATGCTTGAAACTCATCGTCGCAGTGGTGATGCCATTCGCTAGAATTGCGCACATTATAACTGAACGAAAATGCGGCGACTTAAGAATAGTATGACAAAGTGGAGAAGCTAGGCCCCCATGTTTATTCTCGTCTAATGTCACTAATTTCCAGCCATTATCATCTCCAGTCAATATCTGCATTAAATAAAGTAAATATATCAATTATATTATCAATAAAATCATACAATTATATTCGCTTAAAATTAATTTTAAATAATAATATTCCTGTATATTTTTAATGAGAATATTTTAATAAAGTAAAGTAAAGGCTGTTTCTTCAAAGATATCTTTGGTAAAACTGACCTGCGATGCCGAACTGTTGCTAATGTGACCTCTAACGCCCCACATTTGTTGGAACTGTACTCGGATTTCGTTAAAAGTTTCCGTAATGACAGCAATGAAAACGTTCTTCACTAACCAGGCCAAGAAGAATATCATTGTGCTGAAGTAAAGAACTGCGCGCCATGCTGGTAGACTATCGATCGCACGATACATGATAAAGACCCATCCTTCCTGAGAAGCCGCTTGATATACGGTGAAGATACTGGTAGCTAAATTCAAATTTGGAATTAAATTTTCAGACAATAAGATATTTTTAAATACTTACAAATAATATTCGAATATTACTTTAGTTTTTAATTGATAAATAATGTTAAAATTGTTCAATCTTCATATTAAAAAAAGACTTACATGCGATATAAAAGATATAAAAATCGACAAAATTTTGATAAAATTGCACTGGATAAATTATAATATAATTTGTAATCTTATTACTATCTTTGAAGCTATTATAATTATTATCACATAAGAATATAGAATATGAAAATATGAAATATAAGAAAATATGTATAAGAAAGATAAAATCATAAAGTTGTAACAAATGTTCCAATAAATTAGTTAGTTTTACATATTCTTAGAAAAATAATATGAAAGCTAATAAATACAGAAGAACGACAAGGGCATAATAACATTAACTACTACCAAACTCGTCAAATCCATTGAAGCCTATAATATACTTGGTCAACTCCAGTTTCATGCAGACCATTCCTTCGGGGCATTGATATCCAGATTCTGGATCGGTGGAGCAGAATGTGTCAGGAATAGCCAGGCTGTTGATCGTAATGTAATTAGGCTCAGTTGTGTTCAGCACGCAATGATTTTTTAGTTCGCCGAAGAATTGCACACCCAAAAGACCATAAAGGGACATGAAGAACAGGAAGAAAAGCGTTACGTTGTAGATCTGCTGACTCGAGCGTCTAAATATAAATCATATATTGTTAATAAACTTAAATAAATAAATTAAATTAAATTAAATTAATAATTGTAGTGTATAATAGTATCTTGTGATATCTTATTCTTATTTAAATGTAAATCTTTCATATCAATTTTATATCAATATCCTTACTTGAAAATCTGATTGATTCTGGCTCTGGGCATTGAAAATTTAAGAAAGACTCGAAGGAAGCGTATCATGATCAGCGGCCGTGGTGACCGCGCTATCGAGGCGTAACTAAATTTTATGAAACCCAGCATCTCAAACATTTGCAGAATTACAGATAACCAGAGAAAGATTACCATAAACCCGTCAAATTGGCACCAGTGGTCTTTCAGGTAAGACTTATCCCTCTGCAATGCCATTTATAATTTCATTCTAGTCTAATAGTCAAATGTGTTACAAGTGCATACAAATTTTATTCGCCATTTCATAATGTTGTTGGTATCATAATAATAAAATAAAAACTTTTAATTATTTCTCAAAGCAATCAAGTATCTCAATTGTATCTCTTTGATAAAGAGGGACTTTACCTTTAGTATTCCCCGTATATGCATCTTAGCGATCATCTCGGCAGTGAACAGAAACGTGACTATCAAATCGCAAATAAAGGTAACATATTGAAGGGACGGTACTTTCTCAAAAGTTTTTGGAGTATTTAAGCAAACGGAAGCCAACGAGACTAGGGCGCAAAGTCGCATCAACCGTCTTACCCATAACTGAAATCATATAAGGAGTTTTCAGGAAAGATCTGATTGTGAGAAAAGGAAAACATTTTCGATTTTTACAATTTTCTCCCTTGGGTCAATTTATACTTCCACTCCTCACCTTGTTGACCCATTCTATGTCAGCGCTCTCATTGAGGGACTCTTCTGGACCATAATCGGCCAGGACGGGTTCCCCCTTGAGGCTCTGCTTCCGCCCCAGCATCATAATAGGGATTATGTTCGCAATGGTGAGGCCTGGAAGTAACAGAAAAATGATTGAAATTGGACATGTCATTAATAAAAATGATTATTAGAAATTAAATTATTATTTGACAAGATAAGTATGCATCACGTTTGCTCTCAATGTTCATATATCTTTCTATACATTCTATCCACTATTTAAAAATATATGTATTAGATTAGTAATACACTTTATCAACAATATATAACATTTCAAACTTTATGTAAATAATTTATTAATATATATTTTAATTTCCAGTAACATATACTTTTAAAAATAGCTCAATAAAGCTTAAAAGATAGCTAGTTTACGAAAATCGGTGTTGTTCGTAAAAGGGATAACTCTAAGGAATATTTTATTGTCAAAGAATTTACCTTTCTTTTAGCTGTTCACGAAACGATGGACACTGCCTTTACGGCAATTTCTATAGACTACATCTCGATATAAAGCAACGATAAAGCTCAACATGTAATAAACATCTCAGAGGTAATAACAAGCTGGCAATGTCGCGGTGAACATGTTTCGGCCGTGTCGCCAGCACGGCCGAAAGTCTGAGCAAATGGGCATGAGCAGTGTGCGTTCTCCACGGTCTCCACCTTCTGTGAGAAAATCAATATTTCACTATTTTAAAGGGCGCGAATTTCCAGAAATCGTGATTTTTTTATAATTACTTATTCCTACTTAAAAATATTCGTCTTTAATTAAAATATTAAATCAATCCTTTTATCGCTAAATTAATAGATGTTACCAATAACAGTTTGACAACGAAAACGTTGATTTTTTTGAAACACAATTTTCATATATAATTTTCAGCAAATTCAAAGTTCTAGCTAAACATATAACTAATATAATATAAAGTTATGTATTATAACATAACTTTATACAACTAGTATAACATAATAAAAATTAAATTATTATAATAAATTATTTGAAAGGATTAAGTAAAAAGAGGGAGAAAACGGGAAGATTTTTTTCTCTCTTTTATTTATATACAGAATACGAGCTTATAGATAATATTATTTAATCTCTTTAATTAATAATTTAATAAAGTAGTTTATTAATAGAAAAATACAGTCATTTGTTATGTTTATTTCTTTACTTATCCTTATTTTGTATTTTTGAAATATATAAATATATCTTTTTTTTCTTGCTCTTTCATTTACTCACATGACGCTGAAAGTTAATGTAATTAGTTTCATCATACAAACTAATAAAATGTGATTAAATGCATTGCAATTATGATTCAGATCTCTGCGAGGATTATTTTATGCATTTTCATCTGCAGCAGCCATCAGTTTCGAAAATTCGGAATCTGAATAAGAGAGAAGTGTGGCAGGTGCATCAAATTCAACAATCTTGCCCTCGCTCATGACGAGAATGCGATTACACGCAACAACAGTTTGTAATCTATGAGCGATCGTAAGTACAGTGCAATCCGCGAACTCGTTCTGCAGCGTGTTCTGCACTGTCGCTTCAGTTTCCGGATCGACGGCGGCCGTGGCTTCATCCAGAATCAGTATCTATAATACATATGCGTATAACATGTTAATATTAATTTTAATATTCTAAAAAGAAATAAGAAGTATGCTCCGGAAATCAATTTTAAATGTATGTAATATTGCAAAAATTGCTCAATAAAAGTGCATTACCTTTGTACTGTGTAATAAAGCTCTTGCCAGACAAAGAAGCTGTCTCTCGCCAATACTCAAATTATTTCCGCCAAATCCAACGGACGCATCGAGATTTCCCGACATTAGAGACACCTTTTCTTTCATCTGAGTCTTTTCAAGAGCATTCCAAATATCATGATCGGCGTGATGTTGGAAAGGATCCAAATTAGATCTAAAAAACGAATCAAATAAAGAGAATAGCTAGCAAAAATTGCTAATTAAATTTATTATTATATACCTTACAGTGCCGCTGAATAAAACTGGATCTTGAGGAATAATTGACAATTTATTTCTTAGTATATCTAATTCTAATTTCGAAATATCTATACCGTCGATTTTAATGATCCCCTCACAAATTTCGACTAATCGGAATAAAGCTACGACCAAGGAGCTTTTACCTGATCCTGTGCGACCTACGATGCCTGAAATAATTCACAATTAATTTCTCGCATAAGAAAATATGACAAACGAGAAAGAAAATATTTAGCCATAACCAATTTTTTCTCCGGGCTTTATGGTAAACGAGACATCGAGCAGTATAAGCGGCAACTCCTCTCTGTATCTCATCTGAACAGCTTTGAACTCTATTTTACCACGAGAAGGCCAATCATCGGCTGGTTTAAGAGCGACTGTTCTGCTTGCACCTTCTTTCTGCAAAGTCTGAATAAGATATAAGATTAAAACAAAAAGAAATTACAGAATCAGAATTTATTATCAATTAAACAGAAATAGATTACCTTGAGGTAGTAACTAATTCTCTCTACGCTTATAAAGCGCACCTCCGTCTCAGACATTAGTCTGACTGTATACTGGAAAACACCAGTCATCTGTGTGGCATATGCCATAGCCAGACCGGCAAAGGCCGGCGATATTTCATTTTTAAATGAAATCACGAATAACGCGATTATACAGGATGAAGCAATTACCAAACTATCCAGTCTAATCGCAGACCATCTCATCGCGGCTTGACATAGATACTGACATAAATTATTCGTGTTGAATAATTCTTCAAATCTATCGACAAGAAACAATTCAATCGCCATATTCTTTTTCTATTACTTCATTATTATACTTCATTATTATGATGCAGTATTTCACTAAATAATTACCTGTATAAGAAATTCTTCTCCTTTTGAAAAGCATGAATTGTACTTAAACCTTGAATCGTCGTTGTAACGAAACTTAAAACAGGAGACCGCGAGACACTCTCCATTCTTTTCAAATCCCTCATTCCTATTCTATGAAGACACAAAACAAAACAGTTAATCATATGTAAATTATGTACGTAAATTGCAATATTTAAGCTAATACCTAAACAATTTGCCAACGAAGAAGAATAGTACACCAAATAGAAGTAACGGTATCGAAAACCAGGGCAATATGCCACAAATAAAAAAAATAGCAAAACTGCAAGTAAAAATATTTTGCACCATGTTTTCTATCGATATGGGTAAATAATTATCAACTGCAAATCAGAAAATTAATTAAATTAGATATATTGATTTGCGACAAGTGCATGTGTAAAATAATTAAAAAATCATTCACTTTCGTCTATGTCTCGACTGAAAACGTTCTGTATTCTACCACTTGGAGTAGTTTCGAAGAAGCTTAACGGAGAACTAATAATTTTGTGAAGAAACGTGTTGTGCAATGTAGTCGAAGCTTTTATCGTGGCAAATATAATTACTAAGCCACGAAGAAAACTTGTCAATAATATGCCGATGATGCAAGCACCATATATATCTCGATAAAATGAAAAATCAGGATTAGCGTTGATATCCTCTGAGTATATAGTATCATTAGTTCCTGGCATAGTCACGTTCTGAAAATTAAATAAGATTGACACGACGTCTATGACGATATATCAAATATTAACTAAAAAAGTGATAATAACAAAAATATTACTAAAATATTTTTTGATTGAAGAAAAAGAGATAAATAGATATATATTTATTTATCTCTTTATATATATATAAAATATTGAATATAATGTACTACTTACGCCTCCGCCAGCTTTAATCCATACAGCGAGCCACCAAGTACTGAAGGCCGAACTACCTACGTTCAAAAAAAACGTAAAAAATACGAGAATAGCGATCAAATAACCACCTGTAGCTTGTATATATGTGTGATAAGTGTACGACTTGACGGATCCAGTTTCAGACTTTTCTGCCATTGTTAAAGTTCCTATTCAATACAATTAATATAATTTAAAAAAGAAAAATATCAAAAATCTCTAAATCAAAAGATATACGATTAAATGCGCGTACCTTTGTATAATTTCTCTTTTCCATAATTTTCTTTGTGCGCAGATTTCTTTTGCACTTCTAAATCGTTAATACTTTTTTGTATTACTTTTGTAGATTTAACACTGTGAAGAAATAAAAGATTACTAAATTGCTTTCAAATAATTCAAAAAATACAATGCCATTAAACGTACACTGATAAATTATCTTCCGTTGCAATTGTGTTCTTCACCATTGATGCGTATTCCCTATCAAGTCGCACGAGATCTTCGTGGGTTCCATGCTCTACAATCTTGCCCGCATTCATCATGTAGATTTCATCACAGCGTTTTAAAAACTATAATGAAAAAATTTGGAATATTTTAAAATTTTGACGCCAATATTTCAAAATCACATTGTTAATTAATTTCCTTTGAATTTATTTTTTATATTTTTAGAAAACAATAAAAATATATATAAGAAAAATTCTCATAGATTTTATTATTAACTATGAGGCACATGTGTATTATTAATAAATATTTTGGAATTTTAACATCAATTAAATACATACTTGAATGTTATGTGTCACCAAAAGAACAGATTTGTTTCTAAGAGCTTCAAGGATCAATTTCTCGAATATATATGAACCAACGTATGCATCAACTGCGCTCAAAGGATCATCAAGAAAATAAATATCCCTGAAACAATAAATATAATTGCTATATTCGATTTTTATCCGTTTCTACCAATGTAGATTAATTTTAATCTCGGCTCAATTTTTAGAACTAGAAAAAAAAGAATTAGTTGAACCGAGATTAAAATTAAACTGCATTGGTAGAAACAGACATTAGCAGCACAACCAATGTATTTCTTAAAAAGGAAACGGTAAAGATTTTACGTACCGATTGGCATAATATGCTCGCGCGAGCGCAACTCTCTGCTTTTGTCCTCCGGATAGATTGATACCTCTCTCACCGATCTCAGTATCATCTCCTCCCGGTAACATATTTAAATCTTCCTTCAGATTGCAAATTGTGATCGTGTGATAATAACGTTTAGCATCAAACTCCTCGCCGAACAAAATATTCTCCTTAAAGGTTCCATTCACAATCCACGCCTGTTGGCTGACATAAGCACAAGTGCCCTCCCTTAAGATGTGTCCCTTTGTTATTTTCAGCTGTCCTAAAGCTGCTAAAAGCAGACTGGACTTGCCGCTGCCTACGTGACCACAAATACCGACCAGCTTTCCTTTAGGTGCTCCGAAATGCACGTCAGTAAGAACTTCAACGTATTTAGCTTCTTGCATCGATTGATTCAAGTTTTCCAGTTCCGGCAGACTGTCTGTGACTGGTAGCGATTTCTTTCTATATAAAAAATAGTTATCGCAATACATCAGAGAGATTATTATAGTAAATATTATGGAATAAATATTTACTTTTTCTTGCTATCGATCAATGCATCTGTTTGAAGCGTCATACTGTCGCAAACGAAGGTACCATTAGCAATGGCAACTGCTTGCGATCTCACAATCGGTTTTGACGCTTGGCAACTGCTTTCATCCAATAGTAATACACTCTATATAAATATTGCTTCGTTAATCAAATTATCTAGTCAATAAATTTTCAAAGAAATGTAAAGCCATTGTTAAAAGCACATTGAACAAATAAATATGTAAAAATGTAACTTTATGCAGAAATAAGATAAAGATATGCAATATACATTTTGTGATAATCTAGATATTTCATCCTTCACAGTAGTATGAAATATCCCCAAACGAATCAATTTCTAAAAAACAAATTTATATAGTAATATATATATGCTCTTTAAGCTCATCAAACCTCATAATTGACATGATACAGATACAAAAACAACAAAAGAAGCAAAAATGAAAATGCTGAATAGGCAAGTTTTGTTAGCAAAATGGAAGCTTATTATCATTTGGTTACATCGGAAAATGAAGATGTTAATAGGAAAAGCACGGTTGCGATACAACACATATATATATATATATGGTGCAATCTGTGCATTTCTATTAGATATAAACAAGAATAAACACCTTTATTCTGCCAAAAGTTATCTTTACTGCGGTGATATTAACTAAGGCCACTTGTAAAAACATGAAAGAGGTACGAATTTGAGCATTGAGCACCGATACGAAAGGAAACACCTGAAAAGTGTAGAATTAAATCGACTGTTATAATCCTCCATGACATGGGAGCGTTACATCTTCACTCGATATTATATACAGATGGCAATTCGGGTATTTGGCATATTAAAAGAACCGCTAAGAAAACAGCTGTTCGAATGTAACAAGATGCTTTACAAGGCATGCAGTGTTTGTCCATAATTTACTTTAGTTTTACTAAAAAGCTTATGTTACATTAAAACAACATTGACCTCATGTACGTATTATTATAGGAAGTGTCCGTGCTGTTTTTCGCTAATCTCTATTTGCAAAAATTCTTTATCAAAATATTAATTTATAATGATCGAATATCTTTAATAGACTTTGCAAGCTAAAATTCAATGACAATTTTAGATTACAGTTAATTACTTGTATTTTAATATATAATCTCTAATATATAATAAAAAAATATATAAAAATAAATTAACGATTCAAACGAGATTAAATTTATTAAACACGGATACTGACTTTCTAATAATAGGTACGGATATCCGACCTTTCATTAAGCTGTACATGAAATCACTTAAAAAACATGGAGACCTTGAATCTTCTAAGAGCTATGAGGGCGCTGATAAAATATCGCGTGGTATCCTTAAGTGACGTGAGTGCCAGTCTAAGTAAATTTCCAAATAATGTGGTCATTGGAAAAGCCTGTAATATAATCCATTGATTGTAAAATTCAGGAGATATTACCTTACAATTGAGATTGCAAATATTCGTGGAAATTGATTGAACTAACTTCTGAGGGAAAACTTTATCATACCAAAACTTTATCTTACCAAATTGCTTACCTAATAAATGTATTCGATTTCTCCTGATATACATAAAATTTAGATATTTATGAAAATATTATATATCTTAAAAATCAGAAATTATATTAAAAGAAATTATATTTTGTACCTGTGCAGCTGTTAATCCACTGCCCGAAGCAATGTGTGCTAAAAACGTGATGATCGCGGATATAACAGGTATAGCAGGCGTCAAAGAAATACTAAGACTTTGAAAGTACGCAGTCTTATGAAGCCAACTTTCTTCTTTCTTGCGTATAGCTGCAAGAAAATTATTAAATTGCCTATATTTTATACACACAAATTTTTGTAAATGTAAATTTATATACCTTTCTAATAAAGAATATGTATATTAAAATAACTCTATTGCTTTGCCAATAACATTGCTTTTAATAATTTCTGTTCTATATAAAATATAAATTTTCTATTGTATTATTCTCACCGAGAAGTTTTTGGCCAAAATATTTCTCCCAGGCATACATCTTAATCAACTTTATGCATTCGAGAATCTCACTCATGAGTCGCACCCGAGTATCTGTAACGTTTATCGATTTCGAGCGAAAATAGCCAGTCGCACGAGAGATGAAGTACTAAAACAAATATTGCTCTGCTTATCAAAATATGCAGAATGAGCATTTGTAAAAATTTTTCTCTTAGAATTTTGATACAATATCAAAATATTATTAATATCTACAATGACTTAATATCTTTAACAATGAGCTATTTACCTGACACGGATAAAACGAGAGAAAAGCTATCATTCCTACTAGAGCAATGGGATTGAATAGCCACAATATGTAAATTATACCACAACTTATAACTATCGGCCCGCTGATAATCATTGGTCCATAAATAATCACATCAAAAAGTCTTTGACTGTCGTTGCAAAATAAATTGATTATCTGAACACAAGAATCATATATTACTTCATTAAGAGAGCATTTTCTTTGTGTTTAAAAATTTACGGAACAAATTAAATATCTCACTTCTCCTGTACTTTTATTGCCAAGACTATTTAATCTTATAATCTTCTTATACAACAGAGCTGTACAAGCCGACTTCAATCGTAATCCAGTCTTATAGTTCATGTTCCATGTCCAGGTAAAGAAGAAAGCTCGCAAAGAATCGCATACTGTCAGCAGAAAAACCCATTTGATACCATCCCAAAAGTCCTCTTCTGGAGACTCTACGTGTTCCAATATTTTCCTCATTAATATCGTCTAAGTGAAAAAAAATTCTATATTATAATACAAAGATTTAATTTAATAACAATTTAGATATTGTTATAAGAATGATCTTACCGGACTTAGAAATCCAAAAATAAGAGAACATGTCAATAAAAAACATGACATGCAAACTCGTGTGCGTACAAATTTCCACGCAACTGTAGAAAAAGATGCTGCATTCGGGCCATTTTGACTTAGTTCTTGTTGCCAAAGTACATCGAGTCTAAAAAAATAATTCTTAGTTTTATTATAACTACAATAAAATTTCGTTTAGCTGAAGTGTCGGAGGACAGTTCCGATACCAGTTATTTATTAGTTCCAATAGCTGACATTAAGAAAACAAACTGAATGCATCGAGCTCTTATTATCCAAACTATGACGTCATATCTATTGTCTAAATAGAGTGCCAATAAACAGAGTTTTACTTATTTGTTCAGGATACACAATAATATATTAAACTCACCTAAGTGCATTGTACTCGCAGCTATCATATACCGATATATCCGGTAAGTCCTTTATCGTAAGACCTTTCTTGTATGCTTTCCATAAGTATGGAGTCATCCATGTTATATATACATAAGAAAATAATCCAGCATTATCCGCTGGTGAATTTTCTTTCTTCCTGTAAAATATATTTTCATCATTAAAATAATAATTTTTCCCAACAAATATCAATTAATAGTAATACAACTTATTAATTTCTCATTCAAGAATGTAACTAATACAACACATGTGTTATATTACTATTAGTTGATTAAGTTATATTGTTGTATCTGATAAAGATCATATACAATACATTTCATTAAATATTTTATTAAATATATATTAAACATTTTTAATTACTACAAAAGATTATCTTGAGACTTCGATTACGTACTGGTTCTGATACCGTATTGGTATCAAATTGCTCAAAGCATTATTGTATTTCTTCATCCCAGATCTGGGGATATACTCCCTAATTTGTTTCGCTGTACTGCCACTTGCCTTTGGTAAAAGAGAATGCTGTTGCTCGGGCTCCAAAGACCTAAGAAAAGATTGAAAGAAATTGGTATATCTTCCAAGTTAATTCATATAATTGAATTCAAATATTTCATTATTTTTCTCAAGAAGAGAATATGAAAGACAATTTTAAATGACCGTATACCTTTCATTACGTTTGTGTTGTACGTTACTTTCAATCCACTTGTCATTATCACCATTGTTGCTTTCTGTGTTTTGTCCCATTCTTACAGAATACTATTATTATTTGACAATTCACTCTAACAAACGTAATGGTACCGGAAGAATCTGAAACTTGAAACTTAAATTCACATCACAATTGCATCTCGAAAAACTAAGTGAGATAAAGATCTCTAATCACCGCAAGACGTGTCGTGATAAAGCGAAATTACATAAAGCTATAAAATATTATATATATGTTCGGTGAGAATTAAGCTAGTTATTACGTATCTCAGAAAAATCTAGGCATAAACAAACTTCTTATACAACTGTGAAAACGCATGACTATAAACATGCCAATCACTACATAAATTATTCCCACATACTTTCATTCACGCAACCCTTTATACATAAATAAATAGTATCCAATACCATTATTACTTACCTCATCGACAGTGTGAGATATCCTCATTTGCGACAAGAAGTAATCACCGATTACATCGGCGACACTGATAAGAGTACGGTTTAATCTCTCGACATCATTAATGAGTGCGTATTTTTTAAATTTCCGTTCATGCGCGAAGCCGAGGAGTAGAACAGGGAAGGGTGAGGCGCAGTCGTACCGTATATGGCATTTACATAACATGCACACCTTCTTGTGTTGAATGACTTTAATACCTGCAATAATAATTTAACGTTTAGTAGAATATCATTTCATAAATTCGAGTTCTGTTGGCGCACAAAAACAAACCTTATTTGGAGAAGCCTTTTCCCTCTTTTGGAAACTGCGAGATCGTGCGTTTTATCTTGTTTACAATATCGAAAATAGAATAAACCGTCAAAATTGCTTACCAGTTCACTTTCGATTGATGGAGATATGAATCAACGTACTTTGAACGTGCTCGAAAACTCCGTGCACAGAATGATCTTCTATCAAAGTACGCTTTTGTCTCCTGGAAAAGCGTGGGCAGGCATCGTCATATCTGGAATCTCAGCTGACCCATGCTTCGTCTTCTGACAGTTCGATTTTCCTCTCGGAGCTTCCGTTTCCAAGTACGATGAACCACTCGTGCATTGTTTACTTAATGAAACGTTGCGTGTGAGGAAGCGTATGTGAACGACGTGTCGGCGTATTCACGACTCTATACGGGGTGTCTGAAAAGTTATATTATGTTACAGCGTTCGAGTCCATGGAGTTCGCTATTAAATGAATAAATGTTTTGTATTATATATATTTTTACAAGATTTGATATCAAAGATACATCAAGTCTTGTAAAAATATTATAAAAAGTAGATATTTAAATAAATCAATTAAGATACAAAATTATATTGTTATTTGAATAAATGTATAAAGCAATTAATAAAAGCATAGAAAGTGAGATACTCAATTTGCTTCGTAAATATATGAATGAATTCTGTTTGTATTAGAATAATTAGAATATTCTGGCCCAGGATATTTTAAATAACATATACAAACAAGATTCATTCATTTTATCCTTGTTTAACATTCGATGAACAATAAGGCTAAAATGATACTCGCAGATACTCGAAGTGTTTTCGAAACGCAATTATTGGAGAAAAAATTTCTTTGAATTTTTATACAAATTGGAACATTTTTTAGAAATACTTGAAAAAGTTTATCTTTTTTTTAGAATTTTTCATATGTCATTTTATTAGAAAGAGAAATTTTAGAATATTTTTTTTCGGAATTCACATGAATGTTTTAGAATTCTAGAAGAAATACAGATTTTTTTCGACATCTGTGTGAAGTGCTCCAATTTCTATAAAAAATCAGAGAATTTTCTAAAAAGTTATAAAATTAATCAGAAATTCTAAAAAATTAGATATAAAAAAATTCTAAGAAAAATTTTCATCAAAATATATTCTTAGATATACCGTTTTTGATAGTTTCTTCTATAAATGAAATGCTGAAGATATGTGATTCATCTCAAAACATTATCAAAAATATAAAAATTTTAGATAGTTTCATTATTATGAATATCTGTGTAAAATTTGAGCACAATTCTGATTATTTTGCTGCATAAAACTATTATAAGCTAACATTAGTTTATTTGATTGATTATTTGACTAATACTTTAAACTGATATATAGTTAAAATATCCTTAATAAGTTTTGGATGTGAAATGAGGAATTGACTGGATTTTCAAAGAATTTTATTTAGATTGGATTTTTTTCTCAATTTTGAATGACAATTTTATTTTAAGAATATAATACATGAACTAAGAATATGTATAACAATACGAATATAAATAAGTTAGATTTACTCGGCGTAATTCAAAGTCGAACATGCAATTGAAATAATAAGTCTAACTTATTCACGTTCGTATTGTTTCTGGGAATTACGCACTTCCTCTTCATTGTTTCGAATTTTTTTTTTATTCAAACATGTGCGATAATATAAACCGAAATCAAACCTGCGTTAAGATATACATAACATTGACACTTGCAGCCGGCACACCGACTTGAAGAGAACTGCAGCGTCTCCTTATATAGTTTCGTAACATCTATAAATATCAATGGAAATTAAATTCTTATTCCAAGATTATACGTCATATAGTACATTATCGCGTTGTGGTGAAAGATGAGTGTAAGCGGCTATTATATCTAACTTAGGATCCCGCATGTACAATACATAAGACAATATGATCAATTTATTGAGGTGTAATTGCGAACTGTAGTTAGTCCGTATTATAATCGTATATTTTGCGCTTTACAGCTCATCACTACGTCTCGACGCATATTGATGATTATCATATCTAAGCCTGCATCAAAGCTATTACGATAAGTAATAAGTTTATATTAAGTAATAAGTTTATAAAATTATAATTCTAATATTTGATATGATCAGAAAATATCATGTACGTCGTCACTAAAAACAAGAAATACTTTTATCGCAGTTAATCTAATTATATGGCTAAACCAAACTCTAAAATTATATTCTTTTCATTCAATAATAATTCCCCAAGAAATTTTCGCCTTGTATTTTATTTCGACGACGTACGATTATCTGTTGACATTGCGCTCAGTTTAAACGAAAAAAAAAAAAAAAATTAAGTTATCAAAGGGGAACTTCCCACCTTTACTCATTCATAGCAAAAATTAAATTATATGTTCTATGTAAATTACATATTTTATATATGTTTATAACATACTTTATGTTATAAACGAATAAGCGAGTACTTATACTACTATTGATTTGGCTTACGATTAACATATAATTCAAGACTATATATGAAAAAAAAATAAAAATAAAAATAAAAATAAAATAAAATAAAATCTATTCATATTGCATCAATGTGATTTAGAAGTGGGTCTTTTCCATCGATCACTTTGATTCTTTTGAACGTTTAGCGTTAGAAACGCATTGCCCGATCTCAAAAACTATTATAATTGCTGCCGCCCAACTGCGAGTTGAAAGTTCTGTTGTTTGGAGAGTATCCTTGCCTGAAGTTGTTACTTAAGCCTGTATATAAAGAAATCTATATGTACGTATACATAAACATAGTAAATATGTCAATATTATGTCAATGTGATGTAATAAACGCGAGAAGAACATTTGCTTGTAATTTAAGTGTTAAAAATTATAAAACTGTTTTCAAATTATGTAATAGGAAAAAATATATACAAAATTCAATTTATAATAATTGTAAGAGATTATTAGATATATTTTCAAAATATCTTAAGTACAATTATTTTATTTTATCTTGTTATGTTTTCAGATATTTTTTGGTATGATCTAACAATTTTACCTCTATAGAAATTGTCAATATGACAAAGACTCGTAAGAAATTATTTTATATATTTTAAAAATATTTTAGAGAATAACAATAATTTAGAGTTTTAATTTAAACAGTTTTTATCTTCTGTAGCGTGTTTTTGGAAATTTTCCATATGATCCAGAATTACCTCCACAGAAATTGCCAATGCCACTTAGTGACATGTTACTTGATCCGCCGGATGAATTCATGAATAGCTCAATGTATCTGTGCGACATGTGGCTTTTATCCTATAATAAAATGCGAAGAAGTTAAAATTATATTATCTTAAAATTACATAATCGCGCGCGCGCGCGCGCGCGCGCGTGTGTGTGTGTGTGTGTGTGTGAGGGATGTGTGTGTGTGTGTGTGTGTGAGGGATGTGTGTGTGTATATATATATATATATGTATATATAAAATCATACATAATCGTATATTATAATCATATATAAGTTCTGTTTAAACGATTTCTGAAGTTGACTTCGATTAAAGAAATAAAAAATGTACACACAAACCTTGCACATTGCTTTCAAAGCTTCTTCATGAGTCGCGAATTCTACATCAGCTTCTCCCGATGGACGACCACCATTCTCAAGAATAATGCGAACATTTACCGGTTCAATTGGTCTAAAGAACTGCAAAATAAGACCAACCATCCAAATGTTATGTTATTGAATATTAGGAAAGAATTTTTGAAAAATAGAATCTTATTAAATAGAATCTTATCAATTACGAGAATTACATCAGCTATGTCTTGTTCTGTCGCTTTGAACGGCAGTCCTCGCATATGGATACTATACACGCCAGAATTACCGCCCCAGGAGTCATTGTTGCCTCTGTAATTGCCACCCTTCATGTCCATGCTGCCACGCATTCCCATATTGCCGCCACGAGATCCATAATTGTTTCCACTTCCCCATGGACCGTTATCAAAGTCTAAAGATTACACAGTTTACGATAAAGCTGAAAATAGACTACAAGCTCTAAGGAAGTAAAATATAAGACATGTAAATACATACGTAATGAATTAGTACGTGAATTGTATATTAAGTCTCTATTACGGTATTGTCCTGCACGATTGTCTTCGTACTTCGATAGATGAAAGGAATCACCTCTATTTCTGGATCCTCTGCCATTGTTGCTAAAACGATTCATCCCACCGAAGCGGTCACCACGAGTGTACGGCGCGGGCCTCTGATTGAAGCCGCCCATAGGACCACCGCGCATTTTCGGTCCAATACTAGCGCGTACCTCGGATAAGCTGCTTCGGAAGATCTCGATATATCTGTTAACGATTGAAGATATACGCGTTAGAGATGCGCAGAGCGATACGTTAGCAAATAATCATTATTATTATTATTATTATTATTATTATTATTATATTATTATTACTCTCACCATACAAATGCCACCAAATTGAAAATTTGACAAAACTTAACGATACGGATTTAATTCGAGATATCACAAATGGTGAGAGACAAGAAAAACAAAAACAGTGATACACATTACTTTATAGAAACAGAAAAGGTGTAAAGAGGAGCCATTCCTGCACAGCAGTAGCGAGAGATTAATTATTTACTGTCTGACGTTTACAATAAAAAGAAAAAAAAAGGAGGAAACTTGTCTGGCAGTTTGGCATTGAAGTTGAGTTTACAAGTGTGACAGAACAATTATATTCATACTAAACCTCCGCAATTTTTTATTAAACCTGCGAAGAGACCCTCCCACGATGAAATTCCTTCCCGACGTATCTACGTCACACGTACCCCACAAGCCCATGCGACGCCGACGATCTTCGGGTAAGCTACGCTCACGATTGCACCCTTTTGCAGATGAACGAGTATTTTGGTTGACGTAGATTATCAATTTATTTAACATACGCTGACATAAAAAAAAATGTCCTAGTGTAATAATAAAGCGGTTTGAAGTTTACTAAAGTTTTTTTTTATTTTAAAATTAAGAAGATTTGATTTTGAGTTTACAAGACAATTTAATCTTGAAGTTTAACGTTCATCTGCAAAAAATGCAATTATGGGCGTCGCCTAGACGTTGTCGTATTGGATCGATGGTTATATCTCTCCACCTCTCTCCCTCTCTCTTTCTCTCTGTAGCACCCACCGAGCTTTGGCATGCCCTACCCACTTCCCATGGGATTTGGTGATGATGGTAAGGGGCTATCTCCCGCCCCCCAACACCCACCCATAAATATAAATAGTTGGGTCCACAGTACTTTCGCTTACGTACGACTATTTAGTTGTAATTGTGTTTTGAGAGAGGCAGTTTCTTTATGTCAAATAAGAAAAATTTTCTAGATGTGATCCTTTCGACACAAAAAAAATTCATTTGTTTATAACTTTAAAAAACTTAAATTATTTATCTCGACACAGCAAGATGCGGGATTTTCTCAAACTAGCTTATGTTAAAAATTTTCAAAACGATACACATGTACTGAATAGAGCTTAATAATAATAGTACAAATATAATGGTTCCTCCATTTTCGTTCTCGCGCGGAAAATCCTCCTCAGAGAAAGATAAAGAAGCTGCATCCGTATCGTAGAATTCGTTCCCACTATTTACTAAACGAAATGTATATACCTACATGTACTACGATCATTAATATAAATGATATGGAAAAGTCATAAGTATACCCAAACCCAGCTATACCGTCTCAGTGCCCCACCTGTGTCCTATCTTTTCCTTGTGTTTCTGCAGAGCGCGCTCCGCAACATCTTTGTTAACAAATTGAACGTAAGCCTCCCCAGTACTGCGGCCCGTGTAGTCTGTCGGTAGTGATATCCCGTTCGGAAGAATCTCCAACCCTGACCCACACATAATCAAACATCGATATTGTAGCTTATAGGCACCCATTAGGAAAAAGATGTTATGGTCAAGTTTATTAAAACCCTTATAAAAGAAGCAAAACTTTTAAGGACTCTAAAATTGCGCACATATGTACGCATTCTTTTTCTTTCTTTCTTCTTTCTCTTCGTGATTCTCCTTATACAAATATAAGACATTAAATTGCCACGTCGAAAACCAAAGTTAAGAATTAAGATCGATCAAGTCGCGCAATGAAAATATTTTCGTTCGTACAAATTATAAAAATTATAAATCTGCGACACATTCGTACAACTCAGCGAAATCTTAAATCTTAACTAAGGCTAATCGTCGATATCAGAACACAGAGACATCGTTCTTCAGATGGAATTTAATTTCTAATTTAATTTAGATAGGTGCGTTTGAGCCATTATCTCATTACTTTTAGTAGCTAATTTTAGATTAAGCATCTAATATTGTTAGAAAGCAATTGTTACAGCTTACTTGCTATAAAACTCATTGATGCAAGATAATTTTAGTAATTTAATTGTTAAAGCCATCGAAAGTATTCCGTCACTGCGTTCCTGAGACAAATTGTTGAATTTCATTTATTCATTTTTATCTTACGAAAAAGGAAGTATAAAAATATAAAAAAGCTATATATTTGAAAAAGATGAATAGGTGTCTGTTTTCCAAGGATTAAATAAAATCTCAATGACATTTGATATCAATTAAAAAGCATTGATACTGGATACTTTGATTGTTACATGCTAAGTACCTGAGAAGAATTGTGCAATTTCCTCTTTCGAACAACCAAACGGCAGGCCGCGCAATCTCACGCAACCATCGTCCATCGCGTTCTCCAAATTTAGACCGCTCCTCTTCACAACCCATTCCATTTCGCCGCGTTTTGCTTTAAAAACTGAAACAGCAACATTATACATTTAGATCCAATGAGGAAGTAAAGGTAAAATCATATTAAAGACTTACAATAATTGAAAACTGCTTTTTTTATTAAATACAACCATTACATGTTAAAAGAAATTATAAAATTAACCTTCGATATAACGATGGCCCATGTGATCTCTATCTCTTTTGCAAGCCTTCTCAATATCTTCTGGAGTATCCATTTCTACATAGGCTTCGCCACTAGGGCGTCCCTCACGGGATGTAGTCATGTGAACTCCATTTTTGCCATTTGAAATCGAACAGTCGCCAAAGAATTTCATAATCTCATCCACAGTGGTGGACCATGGCAGTCCACGCACCTTAACGACATATCCCTCCTCCTCATGATCTCCACTACCACTCGACATGATTCTAATCTAATGCAATCTCTCCTTATAAATAATATCTGCAAATACAAAGATGGAATATTTTACAATCAATTTAGCTCAAAGTAAATATAACAATATAGTAGAGAACGCTTTAGGATTGGTTAGAGTTGGATATTTCAAATAATATAATTACAGTGTACAGAAAAATTATAATAGTGAATTCAATTGGACACACTAATGCATACTCAGTGCATATTAAAGTCTTTATAGACAAATAATGTATACTTAATATAAATATAAAATACTTATATAATATAAATATACTTAAATATAAAGATTAAACTGTAAAATCTTCAATTTGTGTTCTTTGATAAAATACATATATTTTAAATACATAGAGTACATTCAGTATTTACTGAACGCTCAGTGAAGAAACGAAAAAATATGTTTATTGTAATATTCGATAATCTAGAGTACCTTATCTGTTAAATAATATTTAATATTATATTTCTTAGTGACTAATTACTGTTTAATAATTCTTAAAGTCGTGAGCACTCATTAAGCAATATGAGTGACATAAAATTGCATTCATATTGTTCACCTGGAAAAATAATAAATAGTAATAAGTAAAAAATATAATATTAAAGCTTACCTATAATAGATAAGTTATTCTATATTATGAATATTATAATGAACATATTAATTCTTTTCTTACTCATTGAATGCTCAGTGCCCAGTCTGTAATACTGAATGCACTCACATTTTTTTAAATTTATTAATTCAAAGTTGTATTTTATTTTAATACACTGAGATTAGTATATGATGACTTTAATATGCTATCTTGACTTGATACCAAACTTGAGTATATAAGACTTAATTATATTACTTGAATACCAGCAATTTCGCAATTCTTCCAAATTAGATTCACATTACATGTCGAAACATGCACTTTTCACATTTAAAACATCTTGGAAATTGTTTTGCAAGAAACATACACAAAACAATAACAAAAAGAGAGAGAAGAAAAACAAAAACCAGAATATACAACAATTTCCGTCAACTGTTTTCACAGGCTGAATATTGACAGATAAATTGACGAAAAGAACACGATAAGATTAAAAGAGAAAATAAAAGTGAACAATTTCTGATCGCAAAATAATCGTTCATTAGACTACGGTGTTCACTTTTAATCAACTCACAAGTAAAAATATACGCGAAAATCATGAAGAATTTAACTGACACCAAACGTTGGGTGTTGTAACAGCGACATACTTAGATCAGTTTTTTATTCCTATAGTAAATTGTTTTAGTCAAATATCAACTATATACCAATTTTATTTTTAAGTTCCAAACATAAGTTCAATTATAAAAAAAGACCTAACAGATATTTGAAACATCTCGCGGAGGAATGCCATTACGACTGTTGGGAGAAGCAATGGCATTCGACAAGATTCATGATACCGACTCGTCCAACTTACCGCCGCCTGGGGCGTTGAAATACTGCTTTTCCCGTTCTCGAGCACAAAGTTAGGTAACAACTAATTAGAGAAATCTGCTCGAATTTACAATATTATCTTTGAAATTGTTCGCTGAATACTACATACAAACGATCGACACAACCGAAGTAGAAATACTTGTAAGTATCGAAACCGAAGATTCGTGAACAAAATGGCGAACGATGACGACGCGTTCGACAAAACGATCGATGCAAGTTGTGTTTCTTGCGTTCAATTTCTAGAATGAGTCCAAAACTCGACTTCCATCGCTCTAGTATCTTTTATCCTTGTTCAATGTTCAGTGAACAAGGATAGAAGTTGAATTTTGGAACGCAGAATCGCAATCGCTCAGGGTCACTTTACGAAACACCGATTAAGCTTAATCGACCAATCGCATTTATCATTTCATTTAACGGCAGATGCGATTGGCCATTCAATGGACTAATCGGTATTTCGTAAAGTGAATCCTAAACGTTAAAGTCTCATTATTTAATGAAAAGTCGAACTGCATGTATAGTCTTTCC
>Ga0157364_1000285_pt1 | contig 30435 bp, 17 predicted proteins | sample AttsexASBM2_FD_111476 | JGI IMG/M metagenome (GOLD analysis project Ga0157364, IMG submission 111476) | Fungus gardens microbial communities from leaf cutter ant in Ribeirão Preto, State of São Paulo, Brazil - Atta sexdens ASBM2 | ecosystem: Host-associated > Fungi > Mycelium > Unclassified ... | reverse complement strand
GCATACAGATGAATTGACTTTACACTGCTGTCTGTCTGAAAATATAAAAGATATAGGATATTATATGTGAGATCTTTTTTCGTAATTATTAAATTTTTCAACTTTACGTGTATACTAATAACAAACAACTTTTAATTTAATTAAAAAACTCCTCAAAATTCTATTATAACAATTAGACATTATACGTTAATTGTTGACTCTACAATTAAAACCTACTTTATATTACATACAAACAGACCTGACAAGATTTGTTATTCAATTTAATGCTAATGTAATCAAAGCCATCAGTCTCATCGAAAAAAGTTGTGGATTTTTCACTTGAAGCTGACGAAACAATTAACGTCTCCGAACTAGCGTGATTAGGCACGAAACTGGAACTGCTTGCGGAATTATTTTTGGTTTCATGGTCTTTTAAAATTTCTTCTGACTGTTTTTGATTCTCAGTTAAAGAGCTCTCCAAGTTATTTGAACTGTTCGCAGTTTCAAAATATTTATTCTTCTCTTCGATTTCATTTTGCAAATGTTTCAAAATCTCATGTTTTTTTATTGAAGCATTTTTATTAGTTTTAAGTAGAGTTATTTCTAATTCTTTATGCTCCAGGTGCATCTTTAAACGAGTTATTTCATCCTGGCTATCGCTATAAGTCTTGTAAATTTCGTTCAAGAGTATTGTATTATTTTCTTGATTTAACAACCGAGATTTCAAATTATGAATTTCCGCTTTCATTTTCCACATTTTTACGAAAATCTTTGCAATAATGCAGATCTTCCTTAACCAAACCGATACTTTCGTCTGCTTCGATAATTTGCTCACTCAGATTTCTCGCTTTCTCATTGTTTACAACGTTCAGATCTGCTATATTACGTACTTCACTTTTCAACGGGATAATTTCGCTTTCTCTTTCTGTTATCTTCATTGTTAATTTCTTCAGTTTATCCTCGAGAGTCAATTGAGTCTCAGAACATTCATATAACTGCGTGTAAAGCTCGTTCTTGTCTTTTTGACATCTGTTCACAATAATTTCAAAATCATATATCTTCTGGAACAATTCGTAATCTTTCGCAAACTCATGTTGCATTTCAGCAATCCTTCTATCGAATTCGCTTATCTGTAGAGTCTTTTGTAACAATTCTTCTTCCAAATTTTCGATCTTTGGTAAATGTTCATTTGCGCATCTACTAAACACTTTCTTCAACCGATTGCGCAACAAAGACAATTTATTTTCAAAGGCTCTAGATTTCTTTATATATCTTTCTAAGCATTCGAAAATTCGATTTTCATTTTCTTCCTTTACTATCAGTTTGCGGCTTAGCTCACAAATCTCACGTTTGTATTCTTGTATTTTATTTTCTGTTATTTTCACCTTGAATATACCATCGTCTTTGATTCCAATTTCATTCTTCTCTTCAATCAGTCGTTCCAATGTTTTTTCTTTGTGCAGCATTTGATAATCGTTCGTATAAGTCTCTTCATTTAATGCATAAATCATATCCCGAATAGTTTCCAGATCCTCAGACAATTCAGTAACATGTACCGTCTCTTGATAATTCCATTTATTCAAATCTGTGCTATTTTCGAGTTGTTCAATGTTTTCTTTCACTAAATTCTGACTGTCCTCATCGATGACATAAGTTTGTGTGCACTTATTCTCATTTTCGCGGGTACTTGTGTGATCACTTACGCTGGTAGATCTTCGTAATTCGCTACTTACACCCGAGTCTTTGCTACTTCTGCCACTCGATCTAGAACCGCTGCAATCCATACTGCCACTATTTTCGAAGAGACTTTTGCGATCAACGCTTGACACATTTGAGAGTTTCTTTTTCATTGATTTGACATGATTCGCAAACAATGTAGGAATAGTGATCCAGTCGTTAAACTCATGTTGTTCAATTGTGGTTGAGTTCATGCACATTCGTGAGGGATTTTTCACTACAGATATGTTATCCTGAATAAAGCTATCTGCTATATAATCCTCAAATGAAATATTTGTTGATTGGTCACATTTTTTATCGCTTATACTCTCATTTTTTGTATCATTCGAGCACTGTCGAACTTCAACAAGCTGTCTTTCTTGCAACCGTGTATGATGCTGCAGTTTGACGATGCAAGCTTCTTGCAAAAGTTCCTCCTCTAATTCTTTCACTTTGTTCAAAGTATCATTCAAAAGATACTCTGATTTTGATAATTTCTGTTTCGCTCCAGAAGCAGTTTCAGCGTCTTTATTTTCTATTACACGAATATATTCGCTCATCTCTTCGAGTTTCTCCTCGGTTCTTTTTATTTTTTCATCCATTAACCGTTCCAGATTGTTCATGAGACAATCAGCATCATCCTCGATGTTTTCAGTGTTGCCACCCCACTTACGAATCCTGGCTCGCGTGAGCTGTCGAAACTTTTTCAATTCTTCCGTTACCAAAGCTAATTCAAAGCTGTATTTGTTCTTTTCGCAGAGGATCGTTTTATTCTCTTGCTTCAATTTCTTCACCGTTTCTTTCAGAATTATCATCTTGGAAGTGATCTGTGCATTCTCAGCTTTGAGTTCTTCGTAAAGTGTATGACTATCCTCGACATAATCCCCGCTGTTTCCTCGCTTTCTCTTCTTATGCTGCATCAGATTATCGATGCGTTCCTTGTAAAAGCTTTCAACCTGTTTGATAGACCATTTTAATAGATCCTCTCCCTCAGTTTCGATCTTCTTAGTATTCTCTTTGTAGGTCCCTTCCAACTCTTTAATCATGCGTAAATAATGATCGGCTAGTTGTTGTCGAATTGTGTATTCGCAATTTAACATATCACTTTTAACAGTTTCCAATTCTTGCTTCAGTCTTCTATTCTGCTCTCGTATATTTCTACACTCTAACGAATCGGTAGAGCCAATCGTTTCTGTAATCTCACATGGGCTTTGATAATTAGATGATGATGTCATAGTTTCGAGTTTATCAAATGTTTCGAGATTACGGATAGTTTCTTCAAATTCGCAAATTTGTTTATATTCCTTATGATAATTTGTTAGCTTTCTAACTATATCACAGAAATTAAAAATGCTCTGTATTTCATCAAACAGATTTGACTGAAAAACGACATTCACTATAAAAATCAGATTTTCCTCACCTGATAGGGCTCGTTGACATATTCTCGTTAAATTTGACTGACGGAATGGTGCCATTCGATTCTGACTCACAGCCTGGAGGCATCTACTAAGCACTAGCAGGCTGTTGTTGATATTACTTCCTTCGCGCATATGCGATTTTTTGAACTGTGTAGAACCAGCCAAGTCGCAAAAAGTCAAAGTACTGAGTATCACTTCTTCCGCTGCATAATCCTTCTGATACTTCAGTAATTTCATCATGAAAATAGTATGTGATCGAGACTGCTCCGATCCTGTCGTGACAACGCTCATTCTCGATTGGCCTGCCATGAGAATCTGACAGGCTTCCAGCGCAGTTAAGGCATACACTTTTTGCAAACCGCAAACAGCTCGCCCTTCAGTGTTTATATACAATTTCAACGGAGAACGTGTTTCCGCGTCGTCCAACAGATCGTAAACATTTCCATTGTAAATCTCCGCGAAGGACAGCCAGACGGCGTACATTGACTCGCTATCACACTCTTCGGATTTATCAGGATTACCTGGCTGTAAGTTCTCCAAAAATTTTTTGGCATCCGCAGATATCTGATTTATATTCATTGATCGTCCATTTAATACTCGCGTTTTTCGTTGCATCTCCGAAACTCGCGCGATCTCATTCAAGCAGAGCACAGTATCTTGAAACATCGGTTTGTACCATGGCTTTATAGTGCAGTTTATCGTCGAAAATACAAGCTCGATACTACGCGTTATTATACCGGGCGATGAGGACGTGCCGAACAGCGTATAAGTCTTCCCGGAATCCCTCATGCCGTAAGTCATGATGGTTGAACTTTTACCACTGAGAAACTCCACGACTCGATGTTTTATGGATCCCTCGAACATCTCCACTTGCGAAGTTTCTGATCCAAAAATCTTCGTAAAGACATGCCGTCTGCCTTCGGCCTCGCTCGATTTCGCACATCTCGAATTTCGAGTGAATTTATCCTCAAACGGCTGAAATGTTGTTAAAAGAGTTCTCGTGTCGAGTACGATGTAATTCTTTTGAAGTACCGATGCTGGTCTTATCCTAAGATACATCTCCGAACTCGAAGCGGATATTTTCGAAGCTCGTCTTGATTGCATATTAATAGACTTCTTATTGCATTGCAATGAAAAGAAATAGTTCGTTTTGACTTCCTATGTGCAACTCTTTGCGAATGTATCAGGGGAATTTTTTCTGGTTGGAGTCATACTGAGTCAAAATGAGCAGTAAAATGATCGACTCCAAAAATTACAAAATATTTGAATAATCAATATTTGACTCATTATTAGACAGGTTATTTTACGTCCATATCTGGTCCATTTCTGGAAAATTAAACGTAATTATTTCAGATGTATAATAACAATATGAATTAATTTGTGAATAAGATAGAAATTTGCTTACTTTGAAGAGATTTACATATTTTTCGAATAATTTTCATAGGAACGTCTTCAATTTTACGATGTAATGTTGATATTACGATCTTCGACATCTTTTCATTCTTAAACTATGTTCAAATTTAGCAATTAAGAGTTATATTCATGATGTAAGAAGACGTGATTATATGCAATGATTATGGTTATATTCACGTGGTTATATTCACGTAAGTAAAACAGAAATAAAAAATACTAAAAATACATATGGATAGATACAAACGATAATAGGTACTATAAAACATTTCACTATCATCTTATAGCATTTTTCACTCGTGCGCACTCAATGCATTTTAAAGTCGTTGTATACAAATCGACATAAAGATGGACGTTTAATAAAGATATAGAAACGAATTAAATCGCGAAATCCTCAGTACATTTTATTGTGATATTCGATAAAATATACATTGAGTATTTTATTAATTGAGATATCTCACCTTTACATTCAGATTAAGTCAGTGTACAACAACTTTAATATGTACTGAGTGTGCACTAGTTCTGCCAGTGAAAAACGTTATTAGTTTCTATGCTTGCATCGATGCGTGACAAAAGACAAGGACATGACAAAAGAACGCTTAGTTGCTGGAAACACGTGGAAATCAAACATTAATTATAAACATTTTAATAATTGCAATAAAATGAGAAATGTAATAAATATTATGTCAATATAATAAAATCCCATTCCGTAATAATTTGCCAGTTGTTCAAAGTATCTAACTTCGTCGCTAATATGAATGTCGTAGTTTATTCGAGGAGACACATTTCCTCTTTCGAAGCTATTCATCTGTCGCCAAGACACGCCAACGCGTAGTCCGTGACCGCGAGGCGGACATAGAGACGAACTTGCAGAAATTTGGCGATGACATCCGCGATACATACTGCAAAACGCACAAACGAGAAAGGAACGTCGAAACATCGTGAGAAGAAGGAAAAGAAAGAAGAAGAGGAGTAGGAGGAGGAAGAGGAATCCTTCTGCAACCGCCTCGAAATATCTTCAAAGACGAGCAAGCAGCAATTTATATACGCGTGTCGCTCGGCTCATTAAACGCAGCCAATCAAAGCCGAAGCTAATAGCGGCTACGGCGCGTATGGCGTGTCCCAGGATGGGACGCGCGATGCGCGAAATCCGCCGTAATCTCGGCATCGGAATCGGCATCGTGGGCACAAGTCTGCCACTGTACCGTTGTGCACCGGCCTGACCGCCGAATGCAGTCCGAGAGTCGTTGGATCGGCGGTGCCTTTCAAGCTACAATCGACCCCTTGTATCGACAGTACGGCAGCCGCCTCCAGCCGCCTCCCTTCGCCCTGGCGGCCCTTCCACCGTTAGTGCAATCCTTCTGCTAAGATTTCGCTCTTTTCGTCTTAGCCGCTCCCTTGGATGTATATCGCTTCATCGCACGCGCGCGTCTTCAACCGTGTCTCTCTTGTACTGGATTAAAGCTTGCCGCTGCATCTTCGGTGGTCCTTTCGTTTCTCCGTTAATATGTACAATGTTGCGTATTAATATATTCTTCGATATTGATATTAAATGAACGTGTTGAACAATAACTGACATGCTTCTATGAATAGTGTTGTGATCATATATTAATTCGCTATATTTGCTTTGTGTTATTTCTTTAATCAGAATTAATTTATCGAGCAATTCCCATACAACACAGATCGGTTCAACAATATTGTATTAACATTATTGCAACAATATTGCAAACTTTGCAGAAATATTGCTGCAAGAATCAAATTTTTTAGCGTGACGAGCGTTTTAAGCCTCACACACAAATCTTTGTTCACTCGTATCCTACTTTAATTTTGCATTTGATGACGCGGTAATACAGAATTTTTTCAGCAAACTTATAAGGAACCCGAATTGCGACATCGCGTATCGAAACGAAACTTCGTCCAGAAGGCCATAACGGAGACTCGAGGGATCTTAAGTATTTACGTCATAATAGACACATCACTTTTGATCTACGGCGTAACTCGCGATACGGTCCAACGTGCCGGTCGTAAAAACCTCGAAGAAGAAGAAAGAGAAGAGCGGGAAGAAACAAGAAGAAAGGGGAGGTCCTCTCCTTTACGGCGAGAGAAAGAACGCGTAAGCTTCGATATATAAGCGCGCTCGTATATAAGATGTAGCTGGTGTATGAAAAATAACAGCCGTTGTGCCTCGCCCCCCTCTATATCGGGCGTTAATGCCTCCACGGTGGATTGATGTTCCGCCTTTATGGGTTATTTATTTAATACTGACAAATTTCATCCAATGCCCTTCCCCCCCTGCCGTCGGTGGTCTCACCGACCATCACTGGCCGCTTCTTTTATGGCGCTTTTGATAGCGTTGAAGAACGAAAACGGTACTCGGTATTCGGTACCGGTATGATTCGACAGAGAGAATCTCGATACAAATATGAGTCATAGGAAATGTGTTATATGAGTGATAGGAATCGTGCCTTGAAGTTTCTGCAAATCGATTTATGTTTTGTTCTGTTCAATAATTTTTTCATAATCATGTAATATTTTCTATTTCTAATGTCATTCCGAGAGAAAATAAATAAAAGAAGAAATATAATATCTACTATGTGAATACGCTATTCTTGACTATATGAATCTTTAGCAATTTTTTTAGTAGGACACAAACAACCACCGTAATAACACGACATTAAAAAGATTATGCTTTTCTTTCTCCTTAAGTCAGACTTAATTCCGTAAAAAAAAAAAAAATTCAGAAACTCTGGCTTTATGTATAAGACAATGTAACTATGAAACGAACTTTTCTATATAAAATATTGTAACTTTAATACAATTGTCAATTAACCGCGCAATACTCGATCGCATACTTTCTTATTGCTATTATTATTATTATTATTTAAGGATTCTTTTCACTCATCACTAATATTTCAGATTATGATATCAAAATTTAAAAAAATACAAAATAAAAGTTCTTATAAATTGACATATAAATTGATATGAAAACATATTTCAATGAAAAAAATCAGTCAATAGAATCGATTAAAATATACCGAAAAACTTTTTATTTCATTAATTAATAAATAACAATATATCTAAAAATAAATTAACCAAAAACAAAATAAGTTATATTTCATAACTGTGACGCACATAAAATTAATAGTATATAGAAATATATATTTAATTTCTCCGAAAAAAAGATAGTTTTCGATATATTTACAATCTATTTACATTGCAAATTAAAGTTATTTTATTGAAAAATATTTCCATTGAAATGTAATTTGCAAGAATTTTTGTGCTATGCTTTATTCATTTCTGACATTACAGTTTGAGACAGTAATATGGAAACCTTAATTACTCCGAATACATATAATTAATAATGAAGATGCCAATATTCGTTCGAGTCATTCGAAACAGCAATACAACTGATGATCCCCGAATTGATCGATTTATATCGATAAGTTTTATTATATACGCGTGCATGTGTGTGTTCTGAGGACGTATACGTCGATGCGTGTTTCATAGCAGCTGCCGGACTCGCGCGACAGCGCGTAAGGAAGAATGATGATGATGATGATGATGATGATGATGACGACCACGACGATGGTCGCATGCAAGCCGAAGAGAGGAAAGGCTACATCGCGCGTGTTTCAAATCAACTCAAATAATAATCACGAGTTATAAATGCCACTAGACGGCTAACCGGCCCAGACTGATCCCGGGTTAAGATACGTCTCCGTGCATCTCTTTTAACGCGAAGTCATGTATCCGCGACTTGATGTAACGCCGTGTCGGCTGCGCTTTTCACGTCAAGAGGAATCACGCAATGGGAATACATTGTTGTAATTATTATTGGAACGAAATAAATCTGATAGTATTAGAGATTAAAGATTATGCAATTATTTATTTTTCTTTACGCACGACATAGTACCCACCGGCCTCGATGACTCGTGCATGCAACGCGTGCAATTCATCAGGATTCAATGGTCATTGCACATGTAAAAATAATAAATTTAGAATAGATACACTTTAAATAGCGTGCGCACACGCGCGCACATTGATCGAGAAAAGAAAGTTTAAAATAAACGCGATACCGCATTATTAAAATGAATCGCCGATTGTAGTCAGCCTGGTAATTAGATGCAGCGATGTACCGAGTGAGTTATGGCCTGGTAATTGCAGGGCAGACGCACAACGTTACCGTAAAATGTTAACGATTGTCTATGTATCTTCGTGATGATCGTGATCAAAGAAACAGGTAAAATTCTCATAAATATCGGCACAGTACTTACATACGTTATTACGCGGATCACGCGCGCATGCATTCTCGATGCGACGAGTGTGATTCCCGGATAACTAATTATATCGCAAATGTAAAATTGCACATACTTTTGCGTTACCTGCCGTCAAAGTTGCTCTTGCCGAACGGATAATATTCGCATTACCGCGTCACTTTCAGAGTTAATAATAACGGTCGACTTGCGGACCAATTAAGACACATCGCCGAGCATATGATCGAAGGGGCCTTTAGTGACAGTTGGCGTCATTAAGGCGACGATGCCCGGCCATGCGAGGGCCCCGTATTCGTTTTTAAACAATTTCATAGCACGAGAAGCGATCCCTATCATCGCGTATCATCTCTGTGAGATCATCGGTGACCATCGTTGTAAGCGCGCGTCATTTCCGCTCGAAGCCACGGCTGAATTATTGCGATCGTCAAACATCTGTCCGTATGAACTAACGCGATCATGCTTCGATCGATTTCGATCGAAACTTATGTGAATGCAGAGTACAGTTGTATGAACACTTTTAGATGTTTATTTCAAATAATATCGATAAGTATTAAATACTTAAAACATGTTATTCTTAATGGAAGTTGCACTTAAAATATATCTAATATATAATGAGAGAAAAAAAAGACCATGATAATTAAATTATAAAATATTTTTGTAGTGATGATTCTTTTAATTGTTTTTTATTTTATAATTAATTTCTTATTTTTTAATTAATTCAACACTGTATATATCTAATTTTATCTATTTAATTAATTTCTTTGTTTTAATTACGTTCAAAATGGAATACATAAAAAATGGAATTATTAAAATCATTTTATACTTCGTATTATAATCTTCGTAATGCATCTAATTTTATCATATTTTAATAAATCCTGTCAAAATCCATAGTAATGCTTCATCTTCTTGCGACTAAGCCAAAAAATCCATCATAAGCTTCATACAAGAAAAGATGGTTAAATTCACGTCTTCAGATTCTCAAGCGACTTTGGCCGTTTCGCTTCGAAGATATTAGATTTATCCATTTGTTTGCCGAAAGTCTCATAAATATAAGCTCCCTTTGACGGCATCCCACGGGTCTTATCCGCCGTCGTGATCTCATGGGTGGGCGGATAGATGAGTACGCGGGGTGCGGTGGTATACGACAGAGGGGTGAGATCGATTCGGTATAGTTCGCCTCCGTACCGGCATCAGTATTCCCAATTAACGAGATCCTTTCATCGGCCATGGAGATAGGACGGGGGGGAAAGGTTACATTTATAAATATGATGATCGTAAAAGGAGGCATTACCATCGATGAGACGAGGCAGATTTTCTGACGCTTCCTGGAGAAGCAAGAGAGTGAGAAAGACAGAGGAGCGCAGTTATTGCATGGAGAAAGGGACGAAATTGATGGCGACGCAACGGGACGGGTATGGGAGATCTTACGGATCGTGTCGGGCGTAATCTAAAGGGAATAATTAATGCCCGCTTCATTGGCGTAAGCTTTCACCAATCGCGAAATTTCCAAGCTAATCCTTATGTTAATTAAGAATGCTTCTTGCATCTATTATGCACTATATAGATTAATTATTATAGATAGATTTATTTTCTGACATATAATTTCATAATTAAAATATTTCATGTAAATTAATCTTAAAATGTATGAAAACAAATTTAAATTCTTCTTCAATAAATTTTCTACTTTACATAGTGTTTGCTAAGGGAACGTAACTCATTAAACGTACTTCTTACAATTGCTTATAAATAATTGTTTAATTAATCTTGTGGTACCGGCAGTTGGTTCTAACTTTTGACGGTGTTTGTATAACAACGAATTTCAATGCATGGAACGTCGAGTTAGACGCAGGCAGCTGCACGAAGGCTTATAGGGGCGTCGCTGGAGCTGATCAAAGACGATGAAGCTTCAGGGAGGAAAATTGGTAAAGAGGGACTCTATACGCGCTACAAGCGTATCCGTCGAACGATTTTACGCGAAACGTGGAAGAACGGGAAAGAGGGGTGACAGCATCAAAACTAATACTCTGTTATATCAGGAGTTAGAGGTGTTAGCGAATTATGTCGTTCACTGGATGTAGTTGGAAGAGGAGAAGGCGGCGAATGTCGCATGTTAAAGAGGTGGGAAAGTAAATTCTTCTCCTATTACTTATCGCCTTTTCATCGCGATTAAAAGGGAACAAATAATTATTGAACAATAAATTCACTACAATTTTATAAAATTAAAAGTCTCAAGTTTTTTAAATAAATTGCTTGAACTGGACATTGTAAAAATTTGTACAAAAATGTTATAAGACACTAATACCTGTTTTAAGAATATAGCTTTCTTTCGATTATTTATATTTCACTTTTTTTACATTCTAATTTATTATGCATTGACGCTAGTTTATAAACGCAACTATGAGTTTCGTCTGTATATATTTCTAGATTTTCGGAAAAACGTGCATAGCGCTTGAGAAAACAAAATTGATGCTTCTCGGTCGTATTTTTCCTTAATATATATTAAGTGTCGCGCGAATCGAGAGTGGAGAAAAATCGTCGCCAGTAGCGCGAAATGGCCTTAGTCAACCTGCGGTCCACAATCTGTCCACAAATCATCGACGGGCATCCGCCAAATTGTAATCAGTGTTCATTAGCCTGACCAAGCCGCGATTCTACGAGGTTTCTCCCGTGGGGAGATCTTTTCAATAACTCTTGGTCGGTGGTAATTGGTGGCTGGCGATATCTCTCGTAGCTCCACTCCTTGCCTTTTCTTGCCCGGGGTCCTCCACAATGTCGTATATAACAATATCCCTGGCTGTCTCGACCTGACCGCTATAGATAGAGAAACATTAAGTGTCCAGGACACGCACCCACACAGACGATATCGCTCACACATCGTGAAAGAACAATAAGTAACCGACGTGGATATGTCCTGTGACGCACATTGACAACGACCGACCACGACAACGTTCGAGTGAAAAGAACGAAATTCGTGTTGGCTACCAATACTCACCCTTCTTCCATTTCATGTCTTCTAGATACCTCCGGACCAGTAGTTCTCATTTTCTTTCGCTAAAGTAATCTCATGAAGAAATCGCAAGTAGATAAAATCACATTTAATCTTATAGTTAATTTAAGCTTATCATATTTAAGCGTATCTCTTGAAGCGAATCAAGCTTTTTGTATGTGTAATATAAACGTTTTCATAATTTTAAATATAATTTGTTCGCGTATCTATATTTTCTTGTTTTTCGTCATGATATTTATTCTTGTGATAGAAGATTTAAATTCAAGTAGATCTATTTGTGAAATAATGTTTAAAGACAAAGCACAGATGACGCATATTTGAGAGCTACTGGTAGAAAAGCGGTGGATCGAAGGGGGTTGAATCTTGGCCAGGGGGATTGAACAGACACACATTGGGTCATAAACGTTTATATTGCGCTCAGTGCGCCAGTAATGTCGATATTGGCAAGTTATTGATCCCCCTCTTGAATGTTAGGACAACCTCCGGATATCAGCAAAGCCGCCGCAAACGTAGCGTATTTTCATTAATCCAGGAAAGAGTATCGCTCGATACACAGCGTAGAAAGTTTAATTGGAAATATCAGGGAAACTGAAAGTGCTGAAGAATAGTGTTGGTAGCGGGTGTCTCGAACTGGCGTATTAAACGAGGGTATTCTCATTGTAACAGCAGTCATATCCGCATTATCGAAACACTTTTTGTCTTTTTAATGTTTTATATTAAAAATAGTAGGGTATCATAATATTCATCTTCAATACAATCTTTCTATTTAGATATTTTCAGAAAATAAGAACATATTTAAAAATGTACAAATTACATAAGTAATACGTATTTCACTCTAATTAAATTATTACGTATTTAGAGTATTCAATTATTTTAAAATTATATTTGAGAATAACATACTCAATTTTAAGAATTATTAAAAGTATTAAGATATATTATTTAGATATATAGATAAATTATCATTTCTTCTTCTTATATCTCTTTCTCTCTTTTTATGAAAAAAGAAAATTTATAAAATCAGAAGCTTCTTGGAGGCCGAAGGAATTTTCTTTCCGGCGATACTTGCTAGACCCAATCAACTGATATCGCGGGCTTAAGCTTCCCAAGAGCAGCAACTCCTGATACGGCGGTAGTTCGACGATGGTTAGGCGACTTGATCACGAGTTAGTGGTTCGAGATGGCAGCGCGGCCAGGATAGACCGTGGAAGGAAGAGAAGGCCAAGCCGACTTTATGTCGGGACGTAAGCCGGTTATAGGCACTGCCGATGTTATTTGATGGCCAAATGCACTCCACCAACGCGGGGTGACCTCAGTCTTGCCCGCCTTCTAACCGATCTCTATCGTCCAGCTAGTATTTTCCAAGTCACCTTCATCCTCATCTCCCCCTCTATCAGCGTATTAAATGAAGAAAAAGTTCAGTACCTACATTATGTTTTATAGAAACACAATATACGTTTTTAGGAGTTTGCGTTATCAGTTTCAAAATTAATGTTTAAAAGCTTATATATCTACAGATATATAACTCATACAGAAATTGTATTTACGCAAAAATATATGCATGCTTTGTAAAACATATTATAACCACTAGATTTAACGAGTGACTGAGAACGAGTGACACCTTATTCCTTTTCTTTTTACAAGTTCTTCTTTTATCACAGAAAAACGGCTGAGGAAATGGCAAGTTTTCCACGCGCGAATATTAAAGAGCTATCGATAGTCAGGCATCGCACAAAGGTACAAGAAAACGACGCCAGCAGCAATGGAAGGGCAGACAAAGGGAGGCAGAGAAAAGAGATCCACCGCCTCCACCTGCCTCTTCTCCGGCCTGACTCGCGCTTGGGCGAGCATAAAACGCGCCGCGCGCATTTCCCACCCCCGCGCATTAATACCTAACCGCGCCCGCAAAACTTAATGAATTCTTTAGCGAGATCAAAAAGAACTCCGGTCGGCCGATACGACGAGCGGGAACGCTTTTCTACCTTTTTCTTTTTAAAGCGCGGGGAGCGAAATTGAACGGCGATATTCCTGGTATGGTTTAACGACAACGTACACCTCCAGGCCTCCCTTACTGCATCCCCTACGTTCTTCGTTTCTCTTAACGAGGCACAACTACCAAACTCTGCGGCTCTCTCCGTCTTTTCTGTCGTGTTTACAGCGCGAGGCGTTGGTGCGCTATATTTTATCGATTTTCATCGAGTTGAAAGTTGTGCGCTATAATTAATGTTAAAAAATGTATCGTGACTATCATTACATATTTAGTTTTTCGAAACATTAAAAGTTATATTAATTAAATTATATAATTTAAATAACTACAATTTGTTTTAGAATTGATGAGATTTTTTTGTTAATACCAAAAACATAACATTGTTTGACGTTCTCTCAGAAATAAATCATCTGTAATACAGGAAATTTGAAGCTAATGTAATATATTATTTATCATTTATTTTTTCCGTACTTAATCCATAGACAGCCTTGAAGCATGCAATATTGAAATTTCAACGAAATAACAGAGAATTTAGGACAATTCATTACCGAAAGTCTATGAGATTTAATAAGACAGTGATATGCCAAAATAGCCACCGAGCGAAGTGAGAAAAGAAGTGAAAGAGATGGACAGCAACGTACCTTCGGTAAACTTGCGCTATTCGAGAGAGAACAGCCTGATACCAGCTGAATTGCTCGCGACTGCATGTCTTAGGGTGATTGGGAGTTATGACTCCTAAACCGTACTCCTAGGCGTCGGAAGGACTTGACACAGGTCAGATACCGCCTCGTAAAATGTTATGAGAATTAATGTCATCCCTTCCAACCTTCATCCACCACGCCACCCATCTCCACGTGCCACCCCCCTTTGTCACCCTTCACTATCCGAGCATTTCCTCCGGTACCAACGACATCACTGGCGCGATGTCCTTTCGGTATAGCCAATTTCGTCGTTACGGTGACCACAACTTTTGTGGCTAATGGAAAAGTCGATACCCGATTGCCCAGCACCGTCCATTAAGACGCGAATGACCAATAGTGTGTTAAGATTCGCCTGACTGTCTTACGATCACCGATCAATTGTGAGATTGCCACGCTAAGTAATTGGTATGACGTTTATACGTTTGCGCATATGTATATACACACACACACACACACACACACACGCGCGCGCGCGCGTCAAATTGTAGTCAATATTCTCGAATCAATAATTCTGATTTCACGTGTCTCTCTTTCTTTTTATGTTATGTATTTGTGTTATAAAGAATTTATCTTTTCACATATCTTTTTATAATTCTTATTATTTTTTACATTTTTTCTGCAATCAATCATTCGATTCTTTAAATAAATCATGCATAAACTCTTATATAATAAAACGCAAGCAATTTTTATATAAAAGCAAGCAATAATTATTTATGTATAAATATATAATTTAATTAAGTATGTAATAATAATAATTTACATTATACGCAATAAATCGATCGTCAAGTAAAATTTGTATCATCGCAAAGTGTTATATATTATATATTTTTATATATTTTAATATATTTTCTAAGTTATGAAACACCTAGCGCATTAACATTCGCTAGATATGCATACGAATGAGATTACTGGATATGATTAAAGATTCTATTTTCCGAGTAATTATCTAGAACAAATTTAATTAACTTGATGTGTCATCATGACGCAGATGTACGGCAAACAGAATTTTCGTATTTCTCTTCTCTTCAATTTCTCGTATATGTGAACATTCGAACATTTGAATGAATGTTTCGTAGCCACACATCAATGTCGACAGGTGAACCACGGCACTAATTATCATCTCTTTTTTTCTTTTTTTTTTTTGTTCAATCGGAATATGTCACAACGGACGCTGTGCGTAACGATGCAGTCACGCGTGCGACGCACTTTTCGTTTCATATCAACAGACTACATCCCGCATGGAGTTATAACCGAAACCTTTTAAAATGATGCACTTCCTGGATTTAACAAACTACTACACGACAAAGTGTATGCATATATCTCTATTTTTTTTCGAAAACTTGATTAATTATTAATTGAATCATATAAAAATGATTATAAAAAACTAAGTAATATCAATTATAAATTTTATTTTGTTTTAATTTAATTATATTTTTGTTATTAATTAATGTATTAATTACATTTGAATAAATGAAAAGAATTATAAAAGAAGAAAGAGATTAGAATTTTGTTTTGATTTTGTTTTATAAAATGAACATTTTTAATCACATTTGTATATATCTTGTTAAACAATAAGATTTTAATATTCAAATTACTAAATAATAAATCGATAAATGATCTTTCTTATAATTATTAAAAAATTTTTACTGTTATATTAAGTAACTTTTACAAGTCAATAATGATACCAATATACTACATCTAAAAAAAAACACACACACTGTGTAGTTTGTTTTGCTGTCAAAGTTATTCTCGCAAAATCGAAAAGCAAAGAGTTTATCTAACAATACGCGACAACGGGTTCGCATAGACGAGCACTCATGGTAACGTGTCCTCATAAAGACGCTATGCATCGGCAATCGCTGGATGAGTGGTTTCTTCCGGTCGCCCACCAGCGTTCCATAGCGTGTGTATATTAGCCGGTGGTGTTGCGGCCGTCAGTTTAGACGATGATTTAGTGGAGGCATTGATTGGGTCGATCAGAGGCCATATCATCTCATTTAAAGCCTTCCATCATCGGTGCCACTATTTATAGAGCGACCTATCGCGCGTTCGTCCGCCTCAACGATGATGATCGAATCAATTTTCGTCCGCGTTCCTTTCGCGAGATATCCCGTACGCGCGCATGTGTCTACATCCGTGTAAATGCCGGCCGCAACAACGATTGGAAGATTGCACGGAAGTCTTCGTAGCGAGACCTCCGTCCTTTCAATATCGCCTACGCCATTCATACGCCCGAGTCCCCGTCATCAATCGACGCAGACAGTCCGAAGTAAACACGTTGTTTGGTGATACAGAATCATACACAAGATATTCTTTCGAGTTAGAATTAATTTTAGACGAAATAATGAGAGAGGTCAAAAACTGTCTGGTCGCTCATTTATAGAGCAAGATGCGATAGGACGTGTATAGTATTTTTGTAACAAGCGTGTCAGCATCGCTAATAAAAATAACAATTCAATGCGAAAAACGGCAAATTACATTTTTTCCCTATTCCTTTTATGATTTGGAGAACGGTACCGCAACATGCATGCGAAAAGAGTGCGTTAGATATTTTAAAATAAATCAAATGAAAAGTATAAAATTTATAAAAATGTATGTAATAATAGTTCTTCTGTGGATAAAGATCCGTTCCCCGTGTCTGCCTCATTCCTCTTTATAAAAGAAGACCATGTATTCTGAAACGTCAGAATTCACAAAAACGGGAGCTGTTGCGGGAATGACGCGTATTCTGTGTCCGCGATTTCCGAGTTACGTAAAATTCATACGAAGAAGAGACCAGCGGCAGATGATATGATTTGTTGCGCGAGAAACGCAGTGTAAAAGACCGCTACGCATGTAATTACGAAAAACATAAATTCTTACCGTACGCTTCGTATCATAATTAAAACGAATGTTTGAAATGTAACACTGCGGTATCATTGAATTATCCATCCTCTACCGTATCCAAGGGCTCTTATGCTAATTTAATTCTTCTCTGAAAACCAGATTCGGGAAACATACGTGAAAAGCGTGCTTGTTAATAATACGCACGATGAAGCAATTATGTATTCCATATGACGGAAAGAACATTTTTATATGTTTAGGAGCAGTAAGCTCTCATCTTTTTATACACAAAATACGTAAACAAGCGATAAGAAAAAACTAAATTATCAGGATGGCAAACATATCGTTTTAATTACATTTTATTAACAATATAATTATAATAAGTTTGGCTATTATGGAAATTAGCGCTCTACTATGTGCGCGATCAATTTCAATTTATTAAATTGTATCTTTCATATTTAATTACTAATTTGTATACATGTTTCGGCTAACTTTTTAGCCATCTTTAGTACAGATGAATCTATGTAATTAGATAAGAGACGTATAAGGCTACTTTTTCATTCTAAGAAATAGTGATTGACCACCTCACATGGAAACATTGCGGATACGATAGCCTTATACGTCTTATGCATCTCATCGCTTACTTAATTATATCGTTTATCTTCTCGTTTTACTTAATTTGGATTCATACTGTATGTACTGAAGAGTTAGCTGAAACATGTATACAAATTAGTAATTAAATATGAAAAATATAATTTAATAATATTGAAATTTATCGCGCACATAGTACAGCGCTATTCTCATAATAGTCAAACTTATTATAATTCTATTTTTTATATCAGGGAATTAAGATTATCATTCGTTTGAATTATATTAACATATATAAAATTCATATTAGCAATATATATGAAATATTATTGTAAGAATAAATAACAAAGAAATAATAGTTATGATTATAATATTGTAAATATATAAATGTACTTAAATATATGAAACTAAATGCTCAACAAACACAAAATGTTAATCGGCCCTGAGATCGAATAATCCTTTCCACACCAATTAATTAGTATATTTTGCAAGAGATCGATAGCGAAGCCTCACGGAATCGGCGGCGAAAAGAAAAAGTTCAAACGACTGAAACGACTGATGCGGAGCGATGTGGTTGGGCGTGGAGGAAGAAAGAATATCGCAGAGAGAGAAAGAGAGAGAGAGAGAACAAGCAATTTAATTAGTATAATAACAAAGCAGTCGAGAGGCTATCGGTATCGGGGACGCAATATTTTTCCATCGAACGATCATACGCGCGGTAGAGGGAGGAGGCATACAAATTGCCTCTCTCCTTCCATCCCTAGTCATCTTTCCCTTTCTCTTTAATGGCATCTCTTGCCAGCTTCGATGTTTTTGAATTAGCGCGGCAATGATTTTTCACAGCGAGACAAAGCGTTCCTCGGCCGTCGGTCCACGCTTTAATCAATATACGCGTCTCTGGTGCGCACACCGCGAAAGCTTCCCCTATTGTGCCCCCTCGGCTTTGGGTCTCGATAAAAATTAATATTAGAACCCGTGTTTCTTCGCACAGAAAATATGCCGCGCACCCTTCATGTAATAGGAAGCATTGTTCCTATATTGGCTCTCACGTATCAGCCTCGGATCAACCAACCTGTAATATCGTCACCCATTGACGGTTGCTGAGAAATTATTCGAATCAGTTCTTTGATATCGACTTACAATTAATTCATTTTTCACGTGCAATATAATATACGCGTAATATACGCGTGTTTAGTGTAAGTTGCGAAATATGTCAGCACCGCAAGTGACAGAAGCGTTATTTCGTTATAATTTCATTTATCGTATGATAAAAATATAATTACGAATAAGTAAATAGTTTATGGAAAAATAATTCACTGAAAAATATAAATAAATAAAATTATAGGAAGCAAGTTGATTAAAAAGTGATAGACAACGATCAATCAGAAGAGAATCCATTATCTATGAACATTATCACATTATATTTGATACAGACTAAAATGATTCTCTTGAAAAGATGAGAGATTATCGTGGGGACATTCATTCGATGAAGCAGACATCTCCTCACCGATACGCCGCTTATTTTCGTCGCCTGTGAAAAGCACAATCGCGATTTCGATTAATCTCTGAACCGGTTGTAAGGACCGACGCGAGATTGTCTTCCCTTGTAAGGGAAAGTCGGTAGGGAGATTCGATATTCCGGCCTCGTCGCTCAGGTTTCCCGGCGCAGAATTATTTCTGAGGGGTAGCGGCGAGAATTAAGGCTTCTTGCGGCATAAAAAATCTGTGTAATCAATTATCGAACCTTTTACCCCATATTTCACGGCCAATGAGTCGCCACCCCGCCGGCGTCTTTAAGCAGGCGAGAGACTTATCGACCCTCTCCCTCGGTACTTTTTAGCTGCGATCCTTGGTCCTTCCTCCTCGCGGTCGCACCCTTATCTTTCTCCTGTTTCTCCGTTTTAGCTCTTCAGCAAGGAGAGAATAGCCGAGTCTTTGTTTGAGATATCAAATATTTATTTTCTTAAATAACGCAAGAAGACCGGTAGGGAGGATCCACCAGCATTTTTTGTCTTAATAAATTATCAGCGATTATTGGCCACGTTTGCCTAAGCAAGGCGATTTCTTTTTCTTCTTAATCTCTCTCTCTCTCTCTCTCTCTCTCTCTCTCTACAAGAAATTTCGTATCCCCTTGATGACCGCTTTGCGGTTAAGTCAGCCGAAATCAAGCAAGTAGCTATCCAATTGTGAGACAAATAGGTAATTAAAGTATAAATATACATTGGAAATTTTCTATTAAATAAATTATAAAATCAAGCAATTCGCAATTAAAAATATAGTAGAAGGAATTTCATTCGATAGTTATAATAGATACGCGTATTATACATATCCTGGTTAAAACAAAGTATACTAGATACTTCTGGAAAAAAGGAGAAACGTTTCATGCAGAACAATGTAATTTGAGTTCGCTAAAAACGCAAAGAATTAATTTTACGGGCAAGTACACCATTTTTTAATTATCATACGGCAACACTCGTGGGAAATTACTGGACGAACAAAATGTGAATATTTTTGAGCCATTTGGAGAAATTTCCAAATCCATCGGTTAACATCTCGCCCACTAATTATTCACGAAACAGTCACACGTTACTTGGTCGCCTCATCGAAGTGCAAAAGGGTAGACGTAAAGGGTGACGGCGAGAATGAGGAAGGATACGCCCTTTGACATGGCATTGATGTAATATTAATATAAACGGACGAAATTCAAAGGGCATACGTCTTCGAGTTCTTGTTCACGCGCACACAAATAAAAATGCATCACGACAGTAAAATAAACAACAAAGAAATTTGAGCAAAAAGAGAGTGGTAATAAAATATCTAATTTATTTTTTGATTAAATTAACATTAAAGAATAAAACTAATCCGTATTATAACTTCCTTAAAAAAGAGTTAATACATTAATAATTTTATTCGCAATAAAATAATTTTTATAGTATCCTAAATCAAGATTTAAGAGCGAAATTGTATTTTTATCGGAATAGTTAATAAAAATTGACTCACTGTCAAAATAAGGATATCGTGCTTCCTGCTTCGTTCGCGTCGGTTTTAATCTCCCAGGTATTTTGATGGCTTTCCGTTCGGTGATGCAAAGTAAGCAGGAAAGCAAACGTTATGACCCCAACTGAGGAGAGAGCAGCAGCCATGGCGCGCGTGTACAACACGTGTGCGCACACGCGTGCGGTCTGGGAAAATGAGCGTCGAAGTGCCAGACGAAAACCATGAAAAAACTCAACGTCGCGTATATAGAACGTCCTGCATTTCGCCGTGAGCGGATTTTCCAACCTGGGAGAGGTTGGAGGAGGATAGAGAGAGAGGGATCGGCCGCGAGAGACAACGTAGACGATGTCGACAACGACAACGACAGCGAGGACGATAGAGGGACTAAAAGGCACTTCTAATGGCATTGTGCGCGTTCAAACAAACACGTGGAATGCTTAGCTGTTTTTAAAATTGCGGTGAAGTCTCTGCCCTAGCTTACGCGCTTTTATTCACTTCTTGTCGCTTCTCTTGTTTTTTTCGGCTACATGAAAAAACTGAAATATTTGCTGAAATATTTAAAAATTTAGCTGGACACAGATCTAAAAATAATTTTGTTGAATTATCAAAAATAATTATATAACAATTATATAACGCTCAAGATGATTGCTAAAGTGCCAAAACTAGTCCAATAAAATTGTTTTTAGATTTATCTGCCTAAATCTTTAGATACTTCGATAAAATCGTTCTTTCTATGTAGATACGAAATATTAATGTATTATTAATATCAGATCGTGTGATTTATGTTATAATCGACTAATCAATTGCAACAATTATGACTTCAAAATGATACATAAAATTTGATAAAATTTGATGATATATTAATATTAATACATAAAAACAAAGAGTTCAGAATTTAAATCTTATAAAAAATTTAAAAACATTTTTTATATTAAAAGATCAATAAATAACAGAAAAATAAAAATTTCCACTTTATTTAAAATTTTGCCGATTGAAAGACTATCGACGTATAAAAGTATAACATTCTGTCTTGTTTCTTGTGTCGACTTCTGTACACAAAGCACCAGCCATATAGTCTTTTCATTAATGCCTGAATGAATAAATGCCACTGTGCCCCTCCCCTGAATTCTTAATGCAGCAAGCTCGCTGAAAGTACTCCCGGGCCTTCAAAATATCTTTAAGAAGTTTAAAGTCTTCCCTCGATAGCATGTAAATATTGCATGTAAAGCGCGACATCAAAGAGATTCTTCTACGGTATAATGCTTTAAATTTCGGCACAAGGAGAGATTAAACAACAACGTGAGAAGCTAAACAATCTTAAAATGTCTATCAAGAAAATATATTCTTATACGTCTTTTACGTTTAAGGATTAATATTTCATTAAGAGGATTCTATCGATTAAAAATATTTATTGCAATTTTAAGGAAAGAAAAGTGCATACATATATCAGGAAAATTATACACTTTACCGTCATTTATATACTTTATATTTTCATATTTTAAATCATTCGATGTTAAAAATAGATAAAGATAAAAATTAAAGAAAAAAGCATATGTTTGTTATAAAATTATTTAAAATTATTTAAAAATTAGCCTATATACTGTGTCCATAATAATTACAAATTCTGTAATATCTTCAAAAGATCGAGCAATTCCATACATAGTTTTCCAGAGTTTACATAGTCACTCGTCACGCATAATCACTCTGAGTACCTGCAGGATAACGTTCAAGTATATTGCAGTAGAGAGAAGGTTAACGGAGGACGAGGAAGAGAGGACATCGTTCATCCAGCAAGAACTGGGTTCGACGCTCGCCAAAGAGACCGCAGAATCTGTACTAGCCTCTCTAACAGGACATCCCTGAAAACTTTGTTACATTTTTGGTCGAGTCCGCATATGCGATACGATGAGTAAGTGGATCAAAGGGACACAGGAGAATTCCAGGATGACAGAAGGAAGGAAAGAGAAAGAGAAAGAAAAAGAGATGTTGAAAATTGGCGGACTTTCCTATTGCTCTATCTTTGAGTACTTCGTTGTACTTTCTTTCAATGTCGTAACGAAAAAACCTTTCCAAAGTTCTTCAGGATACCAGGAACAAAGAGAATACGGAACGAGTGTGTTTAGTAATATAAAGAATGAAAAATGGATCGGAATTGGTAGAGGAAAATTTAAGTTAAATATAGATATATAATTAATTGTTTGATGTTTGAATAAATAAAAATAGAAATAATTGTATTTAAAAAAAATTGTGTAATAATTATAGATAAAAGATTCATAATATTATCTGAAAATGTTCTAGTAAATTTTTTTCTCTGTCTGAAGTAAAAATGCTACATATTTAAAGAAAATGAGTTTCATATTAGTCACAAAGAAACATATATTACATCTGAAGAATTTCAATTTCTTATATTGCTGAAATCTAAATTTTGAGCATCGCCAGGTGCTAAAATTTTTCTTTGTCGCCCCGAGAAATTTGTAAAGGATTCTGAAAAAAAATTAGTATTTCGTGGAGGACAGCTAGAGTTTGTGGTAACAGAGCATCAAAGTTATGCACTGTGCATGGAAATGACGTGTATGTGCTTCTTACGGAAAAATGAATTGTATGCTATGTAAGAGAAAGAAGAAAGTAGAAAGTGAGAGAGAAAGATGAATTGAGAGGAGAAAGAGAGAGAGAGAGAGAGAGAGAGAGAGAGATAGGGATGCCTCTAACGTGAGTCGCTCGCGCTAAAACCACGTTTAAAACAAAGGGTGCCGGCGGCGAATTAAGAACGATATTTTAACGCTCGACTTAATTGCATTAAATTGCAAGTGAGAAAGAGAGTTAACAGCGAAGAGAGCTATGAAAAAAATGTATGAACGTGCAAAGCCAAAAGGGATGAGAAGAGTGGCGAGAGAGTCTAAAGAAAGTGACCTTTCTAATCTTCGTGATTGGATATATGCGATTACACGTGAGATACATAGTATTCCATATATTTCCTAATACTTCATATCCTATTTGTGAGAAAGAAAGGAATAAGCTTTTTGAATTGTCAATTAAATTAAAATGAAATATTTCAAAAAAGATAATTTTTTTCCAGTATAAATTCGAATATATTTCTGTATATTTGAAAAGTATCTAATATTCATAACATGGATTATAACATTAATTATAACATGGAGAAAAGTTGACGTAAATAAGATCATTTAACGTTTATCAAATAGTAAGTTATGTAATATAATTAAGTAATTATTCTAGATAATGATCTTAAGAAATAGATATCACGATAACACAATATAAATAACAAATTAAATCAGCATCAGAAAATACGCATACATATACATATATATGTATATTATTTATACATATATGCATATTACTTTATATATTATCCAAATAATTTTGAAAGTATATCCATTTAATTTCACATATAGCTTTTCGTGAAATAATAAATTGAAAAAATTACAAATATCTAAATCTATGAATTATATAATAAAGAATTATTATATAATAAATTTACGATAATTATATGAACGAAAGTTCATGTTACAAACAAGTGTTTAACAAGACTAAGTCTTTTTGTAAAATACATGATACTTTATTCAGTAACATTCGCCTTGAAAAGTTTTGCGTTTATTACTAGAAAATATAAGAAACTGAAATCAAATCAGACATGTGTGTCTATATATCTAGTTTGTCTGATAGATATTGGAAAGTAAATTCTAAATTCTGTGAGTTACATCATCGGTTTTGCAAACTAAACTCTCGCCCAAAGTTAAATCATAAGCTTCATAAACTTTATTCTTGGCAGAAACCAAATTCTCAGTTTTGCAGATTAGATTCTCAGGAGAAACTGAACTCTCAGACTTGTGAACAAGTATATTCGAAGCGTTCGATACCTCACGATGACTTTTTTGATGATTTCCTAAAGTGATAATACTTTTGAAATACCTGCCGCATTTCACACAGTAAAGATTATACTTATCATGACTCTTGCGGTGCTTGTTGAGCAGATCCTTACGCGTGAACGTCTTGTTGCAGATCGAGCAGCAGAACTTGTCGGGGTTCACGTGGAGAACATTGTGCCTCGCCAAATTATCCAACCTCGTGTACTTCCTGGTACAAATGTCACAAGTGAACTTAGTCCTGTCGGAGTGACATCTCTGATGGTATCTCAAGTATCTCTCCTCAGCGAATATCTTTTTGCAGGCGCAGCAGACTATTTGATTACTTTCGTTCTTTTTCACCTCCATATGGTTTGTCAATTCTTCACACGTCACAAATTCCTCCTTGCAAAAAATGCAGACAAATTTTTTTTGTTTGTTCTTTTGTATATTCTTCACAAAGTTTGGATCGGTCATGATCTTATACAAGAAGGAATCCTTTAATTTGTCCTCTGGCTCAGCGGAGGTATCTGTCGTGATGTCATCAATATGATTGGAAGGATTATCCTTTGTTGATAGATTCATAACTTCCACGTTATTGTTGTTAATCAATGATGGTAACGTGCTGGTGGATGAAGAGAAAGACATTCCATTGTTCGGACTAGTAAACGTTGTAATCGGAATAAGAATCTTTGAAGGTAACGCGTATGCCTGTTAAATAAAATTTAAATAAAATTTGTCTTAGTATTAAAAAAATAAAGGACATAAATGCTAAAATCACATGCCAATTTTTATATTCACATACGTATGAAATTTCTTAAGTAATCTAATCGTTGTTTTTCTCATAATTATTAATTTCGATAATTAACTAAAAATTAATTTTACAATGTATAATAGAATAAAAAAATGTCATAATAATTATCTACCTGACATGAATCTTGCACATTTATTGCACCTATAGAATCATAATCTTTTTCAATATCCGCGTCACTCTCCTCTGAAGAACTTCTTGATGCAGATGCAATCTTAATACTGCTTTGGAGCATTCTATGTCTTGGAACTGTTTTAATTCTCATATTTGTACTGAAAGAATGGTAAATAAATTATAAGATTAATTTTATATTGATATCATTAATTTTACAATAAATTAGAGAATATATCTAATAGACTTCGAATTATATTAAATTTTAAAATACTATATGTAACTCTCTTTAATATTAATCTAACACTATATTTTAACAGAAAATAACTCTTTAAAGTAACAGTATCTCTATTAAATAATCTTATAGAAACTTTCTAATAGAAAATAAAAAATCTGATAGATTTATTTTAAAAATGAAAACATACTATATTTTTGTAACATAAACTTGTACTTACATTTAGAATAAGCGAAGATAGAATGACAAAGAGTTTCTCGCTATTATAATTAAAAATGTTATTTAACACTTTGGACACATTCCACTGATTCGTGTAATCTTCACAGCACGATACATTCTATATGAAATATCTATCACGACTGACAAGACTTATCGCGACTAACTTCGAATTGGCTGTCGCTCGATTGACCTCAGTATGACTTTGATGAGCGACACGACAACAAAAGCCCTAGCGGAGTCGCGGGAATTAGAATCCGAGTTTGCAAACATAGGTATAGTCTCATATTCGCGGAAATGGATTATTACGGAGGCAACGTTTTTCAGCATTATAAATTCTTCCGTATAGACATACTTAAGCATACAATGTATGTAATATGTTTACAGAATCTGTAGAGATATAACTTCTATGATATTAATAATGTTTTAACAACAATATATAATAGAAATCTTGCATAATATAAAATTATAGACATATTTATTGCGATAACAAATTAATTAATTTTTTTAATAATCTTTCGTCATAATTATTAAAGCACAATCTACATTTTTTATAACACTTTGCAATTCCAATATATACAGATAAAGTATAATTAAATAATTATCCTGTATAAAATAATAAAAGTAATATTAAAATTTATAATAATTTAATGTAGTTAAATCAAGAGAATCAACATACGTTTTGTATTGATTCTCCATTTATCTGAGCATCTCGATTATAAAAATGGAAAAATGGAATATTTTTCCTCTCAGATATATTTTTATAACCTATTTTATTCGTTCTACAAACAAAAAATAGTGCTGTCGCGCCGAATAAAGTAAATCGACACAATGCTAAAAAAAGATATCGCGACATCGAAATAAAAGAAAGTGTGAAGATAAAAAAAAATGCGAAGGGGTCAAGCATATAATTGGCAAAAAAAAATATTCTCTGTTTCACTGTTTAGTATATCCCCGTAGCGATCCTTGCATAGTACCGGTCGTTAATATGACATAAGGAGGAGCCAGGGTTAAGCGAGGGTGAAGCGAGGATTTTTAATTGTAGTTCGCCCAATATTACCCCGCCCGACCCGTCGGTATTGTCATACCGGGACGGCGCTTTTCTTTATTTCCCCAGTGGCTGGATGAGGTTATACATTTTTTTTAAACTACGGCAATGCCTCCGTCTTCTTATTAGCAAAGCTAATTGGAAATACAAATGGTTATTCACGGTAAGAAGGAGAAGGTTGTGCCGAAGAGTGACTGCGTGGTCGTAGCCGGGGATTTGAAGATAGAAAAAGAGAGAGTAGACGAAGGGGGAGGCAGTGGTTCACTTCTGCGTATTAAGGTTGTATTTGCTCCGGATAATTAGGACTTTTTCCTGGCCAATTCGGATGAATAATTGATTTTGCTGTTCCCCGCGCCGCTGTCCGGACGCGCCTGTCGCTCTTGGACCTTTTCGAATGACAATCACCCAGAGAAAAATACGAATCTTCGCGATGAAATATTCAATACCTCGACGCAATATTATGCGTTGAGAAGGAAAAACACAGGGTAATAAAACGTTCCCAAATACTATAAGGTATGCAATAACGACAGGTTGGGCATTTTACTTCTGTAGATCAAGTTATTCTAATAAAAAATATACTATTTTAATAAAAATGTCAAGCAAAGTTTATTTTAATAGATTCTTATATTATAAGAATTAGTTTAGAAAAAAAGAACTTGTGAAAAATAATAATTCCCTAACATTATTTTTCCATTAAAAAACCTTTTTTAAAAATCTATGAATAAATGGTTTGATAAAATATCTTGCGTAGGAAATTATTTGTCGTAAAAAATGCGGATTGAATTTAATAAGCATTAAATTTTTTTCTCCGTAAATAATATCCTCGTGACTTTTGACGGATCGTAATAAGAAGAGGATGATCGACTGTTCTATGAGCGACGAAATCCAACAACGAGTATTTTCCACCCTTCTTAGATTTAACAGAAAGTTTCTCACAATTTTGTTGGTAACGTGAAAGTAACATCGAACGTCTCGCGAGACATTTTGACATCCAGTACATCACGTCCATTTCCTTCATCTAGTTATATTACGTATACAATATCTGTGTATCGAAGCTGGTTGATCCTGGCAAGTTCCCTTCCTCGACGCCGGGCCATACATCATACTACCTTCTTTATTAAACTCATATTTTTCAAAAAGTCTCACCTTCGCTATCTGACGCGCCTCCTCTCGCTCGCAACTCGGAAATCAGCCTTGGGAGAACGAAAAATTCATTTCAAAATTCATTCACTCAAAGATAAGATAGATATGAAAATTTTTAAAAAGTGATTTACGCTCATGGATATCATTACTATCTTTTTATCATAAATAATGTATCCTTCATAAGTAAATAAATATTTTGATTTGATCAAAATTATATACATTTATATATTGATGTAATTAATATAAATTAATTAGAAAAATTTAGATTGTAAAACTTATAAAGTCTAAATGTTCCATTCGATCCTCGCATCGACTAATGTTGACAAATTCTTGACAAAATAAATTTTTCGTGGTGGAACGAAAAGAACATATATATATTTTTTCTTGTTTATATATATATATATATATACACAGGGATTGAAGAAAGAATGGCGGAGATCCTTTTAACGAGTCAGAAGATATATCGTACAATGAGTTCGTTGTCTCTTCGTAACGCCAGAAAGTTAGGCCACTTTCCTTCGACGCGCGGAGGAGAGATTGGCCGTTTGGCGGGTATAAAGAAGAAAGCCACCCCCTTCAGTTCGCCTTCCAGCGCACCCTTCACCACCTTACCATGGTCCGCCCCTCATAGCCCAAAACCGCGGATGGTTATAAAGCATTCTTCCAGTTTATTAGACAGAGACTCGCGGGCCTCTCTTTATATTAAGCATGTGCATTATTAATGCGCTGGTATAACCGTAAAATGCTGATGAAAAAAAGTTGCTGAGCCCTGCGGGTGTTTCTTCTGCGGCAAAAGACGAAAGAAGGAATGAGCTCCTCCAAGATTGTTACCGCAACTTGACTGACTGACTCTTCAACTCGTTGTATCGTGCAAAATTCAAGAAGAATGAAAATAGAATCGAAAAAAATATATATAATGTAAATACAATCACAACAATTTTAGAATGATAAATTGTGTTACAAATCAAAACTCTGATAATTAGACGCAAAGAGCCCGCTTTTTTGAAACGCAAATAAAAAGTATGTCCAACAATAGCTTCAACTTTAGTAAGCAATCGAAGATAGAGCATTACGTTTAGTAACGATCGATTGGTATGTTTTTCTGCTTCAGAGTTAGAGCTATCTCACGCGATAAGACAGCCTGGCAATCTGGCGCAGCGCAGGAGTTACACGCACCAGGGATTTCCATGGAAATCGATGACACCCTCGACAACGTAACTTTGGACGGGAGAGAATCGCCGAATAGGATGCCCGTAACTTATCCAGATAAGGGGTTGTAAAACGATGCTGTAGCTATCTGCCAATATGGTCTACTCTCCCCCCTTCTCGCGAGAGGGAGGGCCTGCATCCAGGTTGCGGGTAGATATAGGAAGCAATTTCCCAGAAATTGATGCCATTTGAATATCGCCTGCGCCACGACACACGCTTTCAAGACGATGCCGTTCGTAAAGGCGTTTACACGATTGTCGGAGATCTCTATCCATCCGTGCGCCGCTTCCTCGACAAATACTACCGAGATACATTGGTATTATATGTTTCGTGGATCGTATATCCAATTGCGGACTGCGCAAGCAGTACTTCATGAGGAGATGACGCGACTAACGTAAACTGCCGTCTGTTTCTCGATATTTGTTTCCTCGCCGATTGTAACAACTCCAGGAAGTAAGATTAAAATAATCAAATTCTTCCGATCCTATTATTTCTGTCAATTTCATGAATTATTTCATTATTCAAACATTATATGTAAAATTAAATTAAATAGCTTGTATTTATAGAAAATCATTTTTATTTATAAGTGATATTATTTATAAGTGATTATTTATAAATGATATAATAATAACTTTATTGAATGTAAGGACACATCAAACAATTAATATGTAAATATAGTATAAAAGAATTCTTTGCAGACAAAGGCAAAATTGCCGCTAAATGCTGATTTTATTTTTAATCTTAGTATTAGATTTAATATGACGTGATTAATAATTCATTAATACAAGCAATAAGAAAATATTACAAATATTCGCCATATAAATTATATATAATAGTTAGAAAATTTGTAAAGAGAGAAAAGAAGAAGAAGAATAATAAATGCAATATTAAATCATGATATAATT